>Ga0315909_10002341_pt1 | contig 24314 bp, 36 predicted proteins | sample LakEriMetagenome_11_FD_203527 | JGI IMG/M metagenome (GOLD analysis project Ga0315909, IMG submission 203527) | Freshwater fungal communities from buoy surface, Lake Erie, Ohio, United States - Buoy 2 MA125 | ecosystem: Environmental > Aquatic > Freshwater > Lake | place: USA: Lake Erie, Ohio...
CTTGCTCTGCTGTGGCGCTACATCACGGTGAACGGTGGCGACTGCGGCATCCCCATTGGCGCGAGCACCAGCCAGATCATGGCCAACATGGCGCTCAACCCTGTGGATCACTTTGCGCGGCGCGAGCTGGGCCTGACCACCTACCTGCGCTACTGCGACGACATGATCGCTCTGTTTGAGACGTCAGAGCAGGCGCATCAGGCCCACCGGGCAATCGACGCGAAGGTCCAGGAGCTGGGCTTGCGGCTCAACAGCAAGAGCGGTGTCGGCTGGCTGGCGGATGGCGTCGACTGGGTGGGCTACCGGCATTGGGCCACCTACAAGCTGATCCGCAAGCGGACCCTGAAGCGGCTGAAGCGGGCGGCCTGTGGTGGCTGCAGCATCGAGACGACGATGGCCTACCTGAGCCATGCCAAGCAGACCGCCAGCCTGCCGCGAGTCGCCCAGGTGCTGTGGCAGGGGAACAGGGAGCAGCGCCCAGAGATCAGGGCCTGGTTGGTGAAGCATCGCCCACGGCTGGCCCTGGGTCGCGGTCTGGTGAGCAGGCTCTGTAGTGCCGGCGTCTAAAACCTTGGATGTGCTAGGAAAGGAGCGGGCCGGCGAGTAGCAGCTCCCGACCCCTGACCGATCTGCGTGAACAGACCGATGGCATCAGCCTACCCCGCAGCCATTGCTGCGCCTTCGATCTCCCTGTGCTCAGCCTGGGAGAGGTTCAAGAGTGAGCGGGCGATCTCGCTCAGCGCCACCAGCCTCTGCACCGACTACCAGCAGGTGACCCGCTGGCTGTCGCGCTGCCCCGTCCAGGACGTCACCGAGGGCCGCCAGGTGCTGCTCTGGGTGCTCGGCCAGGAGCCACTCCAGAGCGCCCGCCGGGTGACCATGTTCGTCCGGAGCATGTACCGCTGGGCGGCCAGTGATGACGTGGGCCTGCTGCCCCGCAATCCCGTCGCGAACTTCAAGCTGCCCAAGGCCCCCCAGCGGGACCACGAGGTGACGATCATCCCCCGCGAGGAGGTGCCCATCCTGATGGCTTCCCTGCAGCAGGGGAGCGCCGGCGGCCCGAACTGGTCGCTCTATGCCGAGTGGATGCTGCAGACCGGCATGCGCACCGGTGAGGTGCGGGCCCTGTGTTGGGATGACCTGGATGGCTCGAGGGTCCGGGTCCACAGCAACTTCACCCTGACCCATGGCCTGAAGAACTCCACGAAAACGAACCGGGCCCGCTGGGTGCCGATCAACGCGAAGGCCGCGGCCGTCCTCGAGCGGCTTCCCCGCGAGGACGACTTCATCTTCCCCTGGAACCGGGCCACCTTCCAGAAGGTGTTCCGACTGCGCGTCGACCGCCTGCATGCCGCCGGCCAGCTGTCAGCCCGCTACCGGCCCTATGACCTGCGCCACGTGGCGATCAGCCGCTGGCTGGAGGCGGGGATCCCCGTTGCACAGGCCGCCCAGTGGGCCGGCAACACCAGCGAGGTGATCTGGCGGCACTACGCCAACACGACCCAGGAATGGGAGATGCCCGTACTCTGACCTCATGCAGCGATCGAGCCGGGATTCGTCCCGGCTTTTTTGTGCCCGGCCGCGGCGATAGCGTGATTTAGCCCACTGACGACCGTGTTCGAGGTTCTCGCAGCCGCCGCCGGCGCAGCCATCTCTGCGACGCTCACGGCCATCACTATGGGGATTTCCGCGAGCAGTAAGCGCGCAATAGAGGGTCGTGACGCCGTGATCCGCTTGACGACAGCGGTCGAGAACGTCGCGGGCCGCCTTGAGCAGCTTCATGTCGACATCAAAGCGGATAGGAGAGAGATCTTTGGCAGAATGAATGACATCGAGCACCGCCTGACGCGACTGGAAGTCTTCCACACGGAGAAACAATGAACCTCAAGGAACTCTTTGTCAGCTTGGCCGCTTCGGGTCTTTTCACTGGGCAAGTTATTTTCTCGGTCGGCTACATCGGAACCTGCGAAGCCGTGAACCTTCTTGGCCCTCGCAACCTCACGCTATGCGAAGGGCGTTGGGCGACTGTCATCGCGCTGTTCTTTCCCAGTGGGCTGCAGAAAGGCGCAGGCGCCGTGACAGCCCTGAACGACAAGCGAAAGGGCCTGTTTCGCGGCTGATCTCTTACCTCCTGCTCTGATCCCATGCGCTCACTCATCGACATAGCGATCGGCTTCCTCGCGATGGGGCTGACGGAGGCCCTGATCAAGCCGATCGCCAAGCGCTTCGTGCAGCGCCGCCTGCTGCGTCACGCGCCGACCCTGCTGACCTACATGGATCAGCAGATGCCGACCCTGCTGCAGGTCTACCGGGGCCAGGAGCTCGAGCAAGTGCTGCGCACCCAGCTGGAGACCATCACCGGTGAGAGCTGGGCCGGGGCCAGCCTGGATGCCCTGTTCCAGCTGTACGACCCGCGCATCACCGCCGATCGGCTGCACAGCCGGCCTCAGTAGTCCCACTCCGCCGCCGGCGTCGCCCCTCCTCCGGGCACAAAACCGCCGCCATCGGTGTCGAGGTGGATGAAGCCACGACGCCGGCCGTCGCCCAGGCCGCCGCGCCAGCGCACCCGGATCCACTGGTAGAACTCCTCGAGGCTGCGGCCCACGGGGTAGATGTCCATCGCGCGCCCGGAGACGTGGCGAGAGTTGGGCACGCCGCCCACCTGCCTGTTGATCGGCTCCGGCCGGTAGAAGGAAGTGACGCCCAAGCCGCCGCCCCAGGCCTCGCGGATCTTCTGGAACTCTGCTGCGGTCTCCAGCAGCCGAGCCCTGACCGACGCATCGGGACCCGGGATCCGGCGTCGATCCCACTGCAGAACCTCCCCCACGGTGAGGTTCGGCGTGACCAGGCAGTCGAAGTCGTTCCAGTCGACCTCCGCCACCAGGGCCTCGCCGCCGGGCTGGTCGACCGTCCAGTGCGGCAGGAACACGTGCCAGGTGCCGGCCCCAGCGGCCAGCTCCACCCGCGCGTGTGCATCGCCGGCTAGCTCGGTCAGTTTCGTCACCCCGTAGGACTTGCCGGTGTGGACCGCGATTTTTTCCCGATCGCCCAGGGCCGCGGCCTGCTCGGGCTTCTTCTTGAGCCAGGTGTTCTGCAGGGCCTCGATGGTGAAGAGGGCCGACTCGGCTGCCTTGGCAGGCTCTGAGGGTGCTGGCTTGGCCGCGGCCTGCATGCCCCGCCGCCAGAGCTTGCCCTCCGCCTCCCGGCGCCGCCGCAGACCCGCCTCGAAGCTGCTGCCGGGGTTGCGGTAGAGCAGAAGGGCTTCCGGAACCTTGGCCCACTCGCGATCGCGCAGGCGTTTGCTGATCGTCTCGAAGCCTTCGGCCCCATAGAACTCCCAGCCGAGGTTGAACGCAAACGAGATCAGGGCACCCTGCTGCTCCGCGCTCATTTCGCCCCAGTGGGGGATCTGCCGGAGCTTCGGGAGGATGCGCAGCTCGATGGTGCTCGAGAGCATCTCATCGGCGATCTTCTGGCTGATCTGATCACCTTCCTTGACCGGCGTGCCGTCGTAGTGGGAGGTGTTGCCCCATCCGATCGTCCACCACCCGGCGGGACAGCGGTAGGAGGTGAGATGACAGCCCTCAAACTCCCGCAGAAGCTCGATGCCCGCTGCGTAACGCTCCAAAGGGTCGGATTTCCGGGTCATCGCTGCATCGTCAACGATCCAATCTAGGAAGATTCAATAGGTGAACCGAATCCAGCAGCGCCTCGACAACGCCTTCCCGCGGTCTGGCGAAGGTGTCCTGAGATAGGTGTTGAACAGTTCGGCCGACGCGATCTGTCTGTCGCCATTTAGGTAGATCACAGCACTGGCCTCAAACGGCTTGCCGGGCACCTGATACAGGTGGATGCGTTCAGACCACCCGGGGCACGGGTTGCGCTCCATCGTGCTGAGCGCAAAGCCCGGCTGCTCCTCGAGGCCCACTTGGATCGCGCAGGGCGGCAAGGCCTCCAGCTGGAGGTGGTGCATCAGCATCGGCTGGCTGATGCGCCAGCGGGCAACCATCTCGCCCCCCTCAGGCGCATCCCATAGCTCGTAGCCCTCGGCCAACCACTGCACCCCAAGCAGATCGGGCGGCAGAGGGATCAGATCCCGATTGGTGCTGCCCAGTCCCGAACCATCATCCTGCAGTGTTCCGGGCTGCAGAAACAGCCTCTGACCGATCGGCCGCGGCCGGCCGTGTTGCTCTTCTCCTTGGCCGCGGCCCGCCAGCTGCAGATACCACCCGCGGTTCCCGTCGATCGTCATCGGTCTCTCTCGGCAGCCTGGAACGAATGAGGCTCTCGAGCATCGGCAGCCAGATCTCATGCTGACGGCAGAGCATCCGCTCGGTCATTGCGACCAGGGCCCACCCATCGAGTTGAGCCGTGAGGGCCTTGATCGCATCGCGTTCGATGCCCCCACCGCTGGAGTGTCCGCTCTTCACCCACTGGCCGCCCTGGATCTCGAGCAGGACACGGGCTGCCGGCCAGGCAAAGTCCGCCTTCATGGCGACGGCGCGGGTTGCGAGGCCGCGGCGCACCCGCTCCCTGGCCCATTCACGCCAGCCAGGGATGACCAACTCACGCTCGAAGGGCAGCTCCGGATAGCGGACGATCCACTGGCTCGCGAAGCGGTCCTCGAGGTGAGACCGCTTCATCGGTCGCTGATCGGCATCCAGGGAGACAACCGCTGCTGCAGCTGCGTGAGGCTGCCCGAGCAGCAGGCCGCGGCCACCGCCAGCGAAGGAGCCAGGCTGTCAGCCGACAGCAGACCGTGCTGGAGGTCCAGCATGCACTCGACGATGTTGCAGGCTGCGCGCATCTGGTCGGCATTGAGGCGGGCCAGCTGGAGCTCCATCCAGGAGGGGAACGTCTGGTCGGGCCATTCCGACGGGCGATCGAGCATGACCAGGCGTCCATCACTGGTGATGGCGGAGGTGTCAAAGCGTGCGATCAGGGGGATGGCGCGGTCCCCATCGACGATGGAGCCGGCGAAGGGGGCATAGAGCACGCCGGCCCCGACACGGAGCTGAAAGCTATTCATGGTCGTAGAAGATCTGGACATGCGCTGAGGGGATCCCTGCCAGGAAGCGGTGGGTCTCGCGCCAGCGGGGATCAGAAGCCAGGAACTGCCGAGAGCGCCGCTCTGGCCCCATCCGCCAGACAAGAAGGACAGTCGCGTCAGAACGGGACCTCTTCGTCCTCAAAGGCGTCGGCTTGCCAGACGGGAGGGCTGCCGGGGGTGGCGAGACGCTGCGGAGGTTCGGCATGGGAGGGCTGCGGAAGAGGCGAGGGGGATCGCCGCACCGGGGGCGGGGCTGCAGTGCGGGTGGGCGCTGGTGCCTGTGCCTGACGTTGCTGGGCTTGTGGATCGAGGCGGGCCCGCAGACGAGTCCAGGTGCCTGTCACCTCGGTGCCGTTGAGGAAGAACGTGACTGTGGGGGCCTGGTGCTCGACACCGTTGCGATCACGCCACACCTTCGGCTTGCGATCCGGCGCTTTGCTGCGCAGGTAGTCGCAGAAGGCGTCGATGTCTTCCTGCGCGATGGTGACGGAGACCCTGTGGGTGGTGGGATCCTTCAGTTCCCAGCCGTTGCGGGAGAAGAACTCAGCCTCACGCTGCAGCTCTTGCTGGGTGGAAAGGTTGATGGAGCCAGAAAGAAAGATCATCGCGTTGCAGTCGCAGGGCGTGGTGCCTGGCGGGGGCCTGCCCCCTGAGTAGCCCCGGCAGATGCAGCACCGTTTCGAGGACGCTGCCCTGCGCTCGCTCCATCGTCGTCGTCTTCTGCGGCGGCAATGCCGAACACCATGAACAGGCCATAGCGGCGGGCCATGGTGCAGGCGGAGGCCCACTGCTGCAGGCTGCTGATCAGGGTGTTCTCCTTGACCAGCAGTGGCACGTCACAGGACACCCAGCCGCCGGCCTTGTGGAGCAAATAGGTGCGGATGAAGCTCTGACCATGAATCACGATCTCCCGGTGGAAGTGGGAGAGACCGTGGGTCCCGGCACTGCGGGCGATCAGGCTGACCGCGGCGATGTCGGCATAGCGATAGGAGACCTCATCGCCGGCGCGTGTCTTGATGCTGGCGACCTGGCCCTTCTCGAGCGTTGCAGCACCCTGTTGCCATTCAGCCAATGCGGCAAAAAGTTGGGCCTGCTGTTCAGGTGTTGGCTGGTAGCCGATCGCACCATCCACCCTTGCGCCGGGATCCGCATGGTGAAACTCCGCCACCTGAGAGGCGATCAGATCAAGGCTTTCCTGCAGGCTGCCAATCTGAGAGGTGCGCTCATCCAAGACCTGGAGGCCAGATGCCATACCCTTGATCTGCGATTGAGTCTGCGCAGCCCATTCCCGCATGGCATCCATGCGTGTCGCCAGAACCTCCACTTGGTCTGGTGTTTCGGCCTCTGCCGAGGGTGACGACAGCTCTGCTTGAGAGCCTGCTGGCTCCGACACCGCAGAGTCAGGCGCTGCGCCGACTGCCCGTGGTGGGCCATCAGGACGCCGATCGGCGCGCGGCTCCTGTTCAGCATTGACCATGATGCACGACCCGTTCAGAGCATTGGACGGCGCCAACCCTAACAGCCATTCAGGATCTTGAACGCAATGCCCGATCGCCCCTCTCAGCCCGTGGATCGCTCCTGTCGCGAGGTCGCCCGCCTTGAGGAGATCCAGACCGCGCAGGGCCGGGTCTGGCGATTCGTCAGCTCCAACGAGTCGGTCGCCGACCACGCATGGCTTCAGCGCGAACGACTGCTGCAAATCAGCAATGGCGCAGCAGCCATCGAGATCTGCTGGGAGCCGGCCGATGGATCAGGGACGGCTGTCGAGCTCAGCCATTCCCCTCAGCTGCCCGTTCTGCGCTCTGTCGGCTGAGCTTGGCTAGCGCAATCGCAACGGCCGCGGCCTCGTCCTCCACCTGCTCAGAGGACCAGGCGGCGCGGCCCTGGGCCACGTCGCGGACCTTCGCCAGCCGCTCCTTGTCGCTGGTTGGGTAGACCGCCACAAATCTTGACCAGTCGTCGACCAGATCAAAGCCGGCTTCCACCATGCCCTGGCGGATCCGGCGAGCAAGCTGCTTGCTCTGCTCGCTCGCCTGTTCAGGCGTCAGCTGGGTGACGCTGATCGGTGGCTGCAGCAGGCCCAGGTAGACCGCCAGCATTTCCTCAGGCCCATAGGGCCCGTCGCTGTCCTCGATCACGGTGGCCTGCGCCGCCTTCTCGGCCAGCTTCTGGTCACTGGGGGCAGTGGCCCGACCTCGGCGCAGGTCTGCCAGCCAGGTGTTCAGCGTTCCGAGCGTGTCGAACACCACGCTGCCGATGTTCTGCGCTCTGCCTCGCTCAAGGGTGTGGATTTGCGAGCTGTAGAGCCGCCGAACGGTTGCCACCGGCTCAAAGGCTTGATGGGTGTTCGCCTCGTTTCGCTGCGGTGCCACCGGCGATTCGGCCATCGCTGCCTTGGCGCGCCACACAACCCCGTTGGCCACCACCAGCTCGCCCCTGGCATAAGGGCGCGGCAACCAGTCCGGCACGCCGGGGGCAAGGTCATCCCTCATCGCCTGCTCGCAGAGATCGGCGGCATCCGAGAAGGACAGGCCCGAACGACTGCGCCAGGCACGCAGCATCGTCAGAAAGGCGCTCCGGCCCTCTTCATGGCGCTCCAGGCGCTGAGCTTCGTACTCCGATGCTTCGTGCTTCATCCGCGGCAGTCTCTCAGAACCTCTCGGCCGGTCAATCGTCGTTCTGGACCGTAGACCGGCTCTAGCGTTGATCATCGGAATCTGTACGGTGAGCCGCACCCTCCACTGGCATGAACGGCTGCTCGTTCAACTCCTTGTACGAAGCCCGAGGATTGATGCGGTCCTGATCCTGCAGATGCCAGGCAGAACAGCAGAAGATCGCCGCATCCAGGCAGCGCGCACGCTGCAGGCGATCGAGCACCAGCGTCGCGTTGAGCGCCTTGAGCAGCTGCTGCGGATCCCAGGCCCCCAGACCGAGGGCTGAGCTGGGCTTCGCCGAGCTGTCGTTCCGTCCAAGTTCCTGTATGGTCTGGCCGCCCCGGCGCGCCGGTGGCAGTTCCGTGGCCGCCTGTCCTTCGGAACGCAAGTCCCGGCCTTCGGGACGGCCTACAACGTCATCGAGAGGCCGCGGCTTCAGGCCGACTCGTGCCGCTCACGCACGCATCCAGAAAAAAGCCGACAGAACCCTCACGTCCTGCCGGCAGAAACCTGAACCACAACCACATCTTAGCGAATGGATGAACAACCAGGTGGGCTGAAAACGTCCGGAGTTCGCATCAACGTCCGCAATCAGAGTTCCTATTGCAACACCGTCACGATCCCAAACGCGACGGCCCAAGACGCCTCTCTCAGCTGGGCTGCCAGGGGGCTCTTGGCCTACATGCTGTCGATGCCGGCGAACTGGGCATTCCACGAACACGACCTTGTTCACCGCAGCCCGCAGGGTCGTGATCACCTGCGCTCGATCGTCAGGGAGCTGGAAGCTCACGGCTACCTGGAGCGCCATCAGGCACGAGACGAGCATGGCCGGCAGGCCGCGGCGCAATGGCGGGTCTGGGATCGGCCTCAACACCAGCGGGACACAACGACAGCACCGTTGACGGGAAAACCGTCGACGGAAAACCCGTCCACGGACAGATGCCGCGCCACGGCTGCAAAGTCACCGCAGACGGAAAATCCGTCCACGGTCGAAATGGCACCGTTGACGGGAAAACCGTCGACGGCTGAACCGTCGACGGAAAACCCGTCCACATACAAAAGAAACAATCTAGAAATAAAACCAATACCCCCCCTTACATCCCTTCGGGATGTACCCCCCCACGGGGGGGAGCGTGCTCGAATCGCCGAATCGGGATCAGCCATTCAGCACTCAGATCGAACCCCAACCACGTCCAACGGCCAGGACGGCGCGCCAGAGGCCACCAGGAGCGCCAGGAAGGCCGCTCAACCCGCTTCCGCGGCTACTGACACCACCACTGCTGCCAGAGGCGCCTCAGAGGGCCGCAGAGCGCAGAGGTCTGCATCAGCCCCACTGCCGGACTACGCCGAGCCAGTTCGTCCGCAGCTCGAGGCCTGGTGGCGACTGCGTCGCAAGCGGCACCGCGCGGAAGCCCAGACCGCACTCACCGCCCGCTCCTTGAGCGCACTGGCCTACGCCCATGAGCTTGGCGTCCTGGAGCCTTTCGCTGAGCTGGCCGCCGAATCCGGCTGGCTCTCGCTCGGCTTCAACGGCCATCGCGACTACATCGCAAAGCTGGCGGCAGAACGAAGCCTGGATGATTGCTGCAGCCATCCAGAATCCTGTATGGTCCCCAGGCAGTCGGGGCGTGGCCTTCGCCCTCGCTCGACAACACGACAAGCCGATGCCGCTGAGCGCGCCATCGCCATGTTCTCCGCCCCTCCTGAACCACCCGGAACATGCTCACCGCTCCCGATTTCATCAATGCCCTCGCCGGCCTGATTGAGTGCCTTCCGCACCACAAAGCGCTCTCCGAGCGGGGGCTGGCGTTTGCGTGGTCTTCCCTTCCGCCCCAGGCCAAGGCCGATCTCTCCCCGCCTCTGTTGGCCTACGCCACCACCCAGCGCCTTCTGGACCCGGAGCCGCGTCAGCAATTGGCTATCCACATTCAGCTGCTCGCCTACCTCTACCCGCTTCACAACGGTGTTCCCTTCGTTCAGCAGGGGCTGCGCCCTGATCTGCAGCGCCGAATCCAGCAGCCTGGCGTTTTCCACCCGCTGATCACCCATCCGGAGCACCAGCGGGCCCTCCCTCCTGCGGCAGATGTCCCCCTTCCGCAGGAGTCGCGGGAACAGCGCCGGCGCCGAATCCAGTCCCTCGCTGAGGCGACCCTGCAAGTTGCCCTGATGGAGGTCGAGCCATGACCCCCATCGCACAGGAAGCAGCTGGTCGCCTGCTCGCCCGCTGGGCCCTGGACGGTCGCATCACCCTTGAAGCCCTCGACCAACCGCCCGGTGCATGGCAGACCCTTGAGGCTGATCGCCGTGTCGCCAATCAGCGCGCGCAGCGTCTCGGCCGCGGCCTCGTCTACCCGCCACCGGCCAGCTGGCGCAACCTCGCCCGCGAATGGATCGACGCCCATCGCCAGGAGTGGGAAACCCTCCTTCTCGCCAGCCTCAACGGTGAGCAGGAACCCGTCACACCGGGGCCGGTTCTGCCATGACCGACAGGCTGCAAGAGCCCAGGCCCTTCACCTGGCTCGATCCTCTCCCGATCCGTTGGGATGCAGGCGCCAACCTGTTCCGTCTTCAACCGCCCAACGACGACGCCCCGGCACCGGCGCCGATTGAGACAACCTTCGAGCAGATCACCAACGAGGTCCACCACCCACGTCATCGCATCCCACGTCGCATCCCCGAGGTGCGCCGGGCCCTCTGTTCGATCCTGCGTTTCGCGCACCACCCCGATCTGATCGGCCGCGGCACGTGGGTTCCGGAGGCTCCCTGCTACAAGCCATTCCGCTCCACCATCACCCCTCTCCTCGATCACCCTCTCTGGCAGGGCCATGCCGTCATCGCAGCACCTTTCCTGGTCTTCCTCCCACGCCGTCCCATTGCTGGGATCATCGACGCGATCGTTCAGCACCCTGAAGGGGAGATCGGCATCGTTGCCCTGCAGACCTGCAGGCGAGAGGAGCATCTGGTTTCAGCGGCTCGCACTGAGCTCGGCGGCCTGATTGCCGCCTTGGCCGATCACCAGCGCCTCTGGGTCACTCATGCCATCACCCTCTGGGCCGCTCCGGGGTCCACCGAGGTCGAGCACCACCATCCGGACATCTGCCTGAGTCACTGGGTTGATGCCATTGATCTCCATGGCTTCGGCGCCAGATTGAAGCCCAGGACTCTGGGCAATGCTGCAGCACCTGACCCGTCAGCAGATCCGGCAGAGCTTCGATGATGCCGATCTCACATCCCTGCGGATCTGGGTCCATCTCCTCTGCTCTGCCGCGGGCTGGTGCGATCCGACCACTGACCAGGTCACCTCCCCAGGCCTCGCGCGCTTCCTGCTCCTTCACGCCGGCCGCGGCCATTGCCTCTTCAGCGTCCAGCTGGAGGCCCTCCCGCCAGCCGCCCTCGCATCACTCGCACTTCTCGCCTCTCGTCCCCATGGCCAAGCCACCTGTTGCCGTCCTTCCCCCGGGAACCATCGTCACCCGGCAGGCCCGCGGCAAGAAACACATCCATGACCAAGGACGTGTCCTCGAATCGTTCACAACCTCGGATAAGCTGAACCGCAGGCAGCTCTGGTATCGCGTCGAGATCCAGCCGGGTCTCGTCCGTGATTGGCCAGGTTCCCACTGCCAGGTCCTTTGCCCTGCACCCGCAAGCGCCTGATGGATTGGACCTCGATCCTTCGTAATGCCGGCATCCCGGACTCGCCCGGACGGCAGGAGGCCATCGAGGCTGCGGCTCGTCGTGTGGCTTCGCGTCGGGCCGCGGCTACCAAGCCCAGCACTGAGAAGCGATGACACTCGCCATCCTTCCCCCACCCGAGAATCCGCCACTCACCGTGGCCGAGGCGCTGCGCAACATCGCCCGCGAGGCCATGGAGCGCCGCCGCGCCCGTGGCATTGCTGACGACACTCATGGCCCCGAGGACCTCCTGGTCTTGAGTTCAGCGGAGAATCACCCTGATCGATCCGGTGCCAGCCCGGTACTCCACCCGTTTGATGAAGCGGAGCAGCACTGGTCTGAGGTTGGCATCGCTGGTCAGCAGGAAGCTCTCCTCGTCTGAGAAAAGCGCCTGGTAGTCGGGCATCAGCCAGGGATCGGCAATCCGCTCCATGCGCAGCATCGCGATCTGATCCCTCAACCCGATGATCCCCTTCCGGAGGTTGGGAACCCCTTGGGCTTCCAGGTCCTCGAGCTGCCGAAGCTGCTCTCGCATCCGGGCTTCCTCTGGAGGAATCTCCATTGCGCCCTCATTCATCACGGTCTCGGCCATGCGCTTGGCCTGCTTGACCAGCACCCGGGCCAGCTCGCGACGGATCAGCTCCTCTCTCACCGTCCTGCTGTAGTTGCTGCAGCTGAGGTTTCGGCACTGATACCGGGCTGCATGCGTCGGGCTCCTCCGCGTTTTCCAGCCCATGTTCTTGCCGCAGGTGGCGCACTGCAGAAGGCTCGTGAGGAGATGCGCCTTCGGTCCTTTTCTCTCTCGAGTCTTCGTCTCGTGCCGCAACCTGTAGAACCGCATTGCGGTGTCGTACTCCTCGTCGCTGATCAGTCGTGGAGCCCTGTTCCATTCCACCCGCTCCCACTGACCGATCGCCTGGCGGCCGTAGCCGACACCTCCACGAAGCATCGGGTTCAGCGCCCAGTTCAACAGGCCTGTGGGTGTGGGCTTCCACGGGAAGTCCCCCGGCAGGTGTCGAACCGTCCGGAACACGGCCATCTGGTCAGCAATCAGCTGCTCGAACAGCCAGCGAGCCTGCTCCCACGTATCCGGATCCATTGCCGGCTGGCAGTCCACCGCTCGATACCCGAACGGCAGCCGCCCTCGAGCCAGGAAGCCGCTCTCTCGCCGCCGGCGCAGACCGTCAGCGCTCTTCAGCCCGATCATCCGGGCCTGGACACGGTTCATCAGGCTGGTGACGCCGCTGGAGAGCAGTCCGCTGATCGTCTGGTTCTCCCACACCTGCCCGAACAGATCGCGCACCTCTGTTCCGGCCGCGGCGCATTCCTCGAGGAACTCCATGTCGCTGCCATCCCGAGCCAGGCGGGATAGGTCAGCCATCAGCACCCGGCGTACGCGGCCCTGGGCCACCAGCAACCTCAGCTCGGACCAGCCCGGACGGTGCCCCTTCGAGGCGCTCCGCCGTTCAGCGATCACCCGGTCAACGCCAAGTCGCTCGAACTCGGCGACCTGCATTTCTATGCTCACGTCCTGGGCGTCCTGGGTAGTGGAGACCCGCGCGTAGCCCACCACCAGCCGGGGGTCGTGAATCACTCCTGTCTCAGCCGGGACTGCGTGGGTGCATAACTAAACTACTCGGAGGAGTGCTTTCGTTATGAGCCCACGGCAGAAGAGCAGCAGAATCGAGGCGGGCGCTGCGATCTCGGGGGAACTGCCGAGGCCACGGCTCGCCTCCTTGAGGGAATTGAGGCCCGATCCGCGCAATGCCCGAAAGCGCACCGAGCGGTCTGCCTCACTGATCGAGGGCAGCCTGTCGGAGTTCGGCGCGGCCCGATCGATCGTCATCGACGAGGACGGAACGGTCCTGGCCGGCAACGGCACGATCGAGGCCGCCGCCTCGATGGGCATCGAGAAAGTGCTGGTTGTCCCCGCTGACGGCAACACCCTGGTGGCCGTCCAGCGGACCGACTTCACCGAGCGGCAGAAGCGCCGCTACTCGATCGCTGACAACCGGGCCTCAGACCTTTCGGAGTGGGATGCCGCCACCCTGGCCGACCTGGCCCTCGAGGATCCAGATCTGAACCTCGACAGCTTTTTCACCGAATCAGAGCTCGATGATCTGATGGGAGAGCTGAACCAGGAAGAAGGGGGAGATGATGAGAACAGCGGCAGCCAAGGGAAGATGGAGGTCAAGCTGTGCTTTGAGCAGCAGGAAGACTTCGATACCTTCCTTGGAACCCTGCAGCAGCTCTCATCCGCATTGCCAAAGATCCGCACGACCGAGCAACGGCTTCAGTTCGTCCTCGATCAGTTCCTGACAGGTGCCTGACAAGAAGCCGCGACCGTCACCTCTCAACCGGACCACGAAGGCTGAGCGCGAATACCGCATGAGGAAGATCGTGCAGCTGATCAACGGCGGCTACGGCAACCAGCAGCTTCGGGACTACGCCATGAATGAGTGGGGCCTGGGGGAGAAGGCCGCGCGCAACCTGGTATCCGGCGCCTACGACACCATGGTGTCAGCGATGAGCCAGCTTGATCTGCAGCGCATCGCTGCGATCACGCTGGGGCGCTTTGAGCAGGCCTATCGGCTGGCCGCCAGCCAGCGCAACCCGATGGCCATGATCCAGGCCAATGCCCAGATCGCTCAATACTGGGTGAAGCACGCTCCCGAGATCACGTACAGCGGGGGCAGCAGCAGCGACGCGCACGACCCCGAGGAGGACTTCTGATCCATGGCGCTGCGTGGTCGCCAGCTGGAGCAGCGAGGTTTCACGGGCCCGAGCCTGGCGGATTGGTACTCCCGTGAGCCCCTGGTGCCCTCGAGCTCGCGGAAGCTCAAGCCATGGGAGACCCTCCCGAAACGCTGGCCCGACTTCGCCCACGAGACCCTGGTGGCCTCCGGGGGCAAATACGTGCCCTTCGACCCCTACGGCTACCAGCGGGACCTGGTGCGCACCATCCGGCGCTGCACCAATACCTACGTGCTCAAGAGCCGCCAGACCGGCGTCTCCGAGACGGTGATCAGCTACATGCTCAGCCAGGCCATCCGCAAGCCGGCCTGGACCGGTGTGGTGTTCTCCAAAACCGGTGACGACGCCTCAGAGCTTGCGGCCCGGATCAAGGGCCAGGCAGCCACTCTGCGGGACCGCTGCCCGAAGTTCAGCAAAGACAGCATGCGCAAGATCGTGTTCGAGGGCGCCGGCAGCCTGCACTTCCTCCCGCCGACCGAGCGGGCCGCCCGGGGCATCCCCTCGGCCTCGTTCATCTTGTTCGACGAAGCGGCTTTCATCGACAAGCTCCAGGGCATCGAGACCGGCGCCCTGCCCACCACCTCGATGCTGGGGGACCGGGCCCGCCATGTCTGGGTCACCACCCCCAACGGCCGCAGCGGCCCCTTCTGCGACCACTGGCAGGAGGACCACGGGGAGGAGATCGTCGACCCGACCCCCATGGGGGCATCGAAGGTGCCGCGGCTGCAGATCAGCCCCGACAACCAGTTCGCCAAGATGGCGATCCACTACAGCGAGCACCCGATCTACGGGGCCGACCCGGACTGGGCTGAGAAGACCCGCCGGCGCCGCCAGCTCACCCTCAAGCAGTGGCAGCAGGAGTACGAGCTCGACTTCGCCGCCAGCGACTTCGAGATCTTCAGCCACGAGCTGATCGAGCTTGCCGAGGCCTCCGGCGGCTGGGAGAACCCCAAGCGGGGCCATGCCTACGTGATGGGGATCGACCCCAACGGCGGCGGCAACGACAACTTCGCCGTGGTCGTAGTCGACGTGTCTACGAGCCCCTGGAAGGCGGTCGCCGGCTTCTACGAGAACCAGAGCAGCCGCGACTATGGGCTGCGAAACGCCGCACGCCTGTTCGATCAGTACCAGCCCTCCCTGATCTGCGTCGAGAAGAACGGCGTCGGCGCAGCTGTGGGCGAGGCCCTCTGCATCCTCCGGCCCGAGGCCGAGGTGGAGGAGATCAGCACTTCGCACACCACCAAGATCCTGATGACCGACCGGATCGTGCTGCTCCTCGAGCAGCAGGAACTCACCATCCCGCCGGACAGCTACATCGGCAAGGAGATGCGCAACTTCCGCCAGACCGACAAAGGCAAGCGGGAGGCCGCGGCCGGCCAGAACGACGACGCCGTGATGGCCCTGGCCCTGGCCTGTCATGCCGGCTCGGTGCAGCGCCCCCTGGACTCCAGATGGGTGGCGATGGTCTGATTTGCCTATTCAGGATCTTGGATGGTAGGATTCGAGGCATGGGGACAGCCCCCGAACCTTGACAACCGCATAGTCCGCGGGGCGTCGGCCCCGGTCCCGGAGGTGGCCTCAACCCAGGCACTCCTGAGTCCCGCCTGGGGGCTCACCCACCACCGGAGAAACCGATGACCGACACCACCGCCGCCCTCGCCACCGAGGAGCTCATCCGCCAGCTGGATGAGGCCATGGAGGCGTATGGCCGCTCCATCGATCGGGGCCTGGCCCTGGCCGCAGAGATGCGCCAGCTGGCCGACTCGATCGACGCCGGCATGGCTGATGCCACCGCCGAGCTGCAGGAGTGGTTCTGAGGGCAGCCCCTTCGGGGGCATGAGTCATTCCCTGGCCCCACCAATGGGGACCCGTGGCAGCCACTGGCCTGGAAGCGATGGCCTGGCTGCCGGTCCCTTTGGAGACAGAAAATGCAGAAACTGCATAACCCGACCGCCCGTGATCTGGGCCGCATAGCCGGCACCCTGGTGCGTCACCTGCGCTGGTTGAACGATCAGATCGACTGGGCCGAGGTGGCCGCGATCGTGATCCACGGCCTCAAGATCCTGATTGTGTTCACCCTGCTCGCCGGCCAGGCCACCCGCCGCGCGTGGGTTGGCCTCCCTGGCTTCAGCGAGCGCCTCGGAAAGGCCTACGCCGCCCTGCTGGTGCCCACCACTCCCCGGGCCACAGCGCATGCCCTGCAGGCCCTCCCCCTGGTGCCTGAGCTGCAGGAGCTGGCCGCCACGATCCGGGCCCTGCTGGCCGATTGGATCGCCCAGCGGCGCCAGTCCCTCGAGGCCTATCTGGCGCTCGCTTGAGGCCGAGGCCGGCAGCAGCAGCCTGGTGCCCCTTCAGGGCTGCTGCGAAGCTGGCCATCAGCACCACGGGCCCGCCGGGAGCCCTCATCCCGGCCCACCCTCCACATCTGAACCGCCATGTCTGAGCTCATTCCTGCCAACGGCTCACCTCCTAGAAAATGGACCGCCAAGCGCATCGCGATCTCCGTCCTGAAGTTCTATGGCGCCTGCCTGGTGATGGTCAGCGGCATCTCGCTGTCGTTCTGGCTGATCTACCTCGTCGCGGTCAGGATCCACCCGCAGGGCAGCGCCGCCAGCTCGAGCACCAGCGCTGCAGATGGCAGCCGCCTTCCTGAGGTGGGCAGCACCACCTTCATCGGTCGCACCAACTGCGACCGGGCCGTAAAGGCGATCCTCCGTGACCCTGGCAGCTACGAACGCATCAGCGCCCAGATCGTCGACGTCAAGCCAGGCGCCGGCTGGGCTGCCCAGGTGGATTTCCGATCCCGCAACGGCTTTGGTGGTTACGACCAGGGCACTGCCTACTGCGTGTTCAACGGCAGCGAGTACCGGGCCCTGATGGAGGAGTGATGCTTCCCGTCCACGGTTGATCCGTCGACGGGTCGTAGCCTCCTGCAGCCGGGTCGGCGCGGATACAACACCCGTGAGGGGAAGCAGCGCAGGGGTGGGGGTGCCGTCGGTCGCCCCCTGCAACCCCACTGGAGGCCCGGCACCCTCTTGACCGCAGCGCAGCCGCTGTGCTTATGCTGCATCGACCTGCTGGCAGCAGCAGGGGCACCGACCGCCCGCCCTGAGCGGGAACACACCATGAACAGCTCACTCTCCCCCCTGGGGATGGATTGCCGCATCTGGAACGGCGTGGAGATCCAGCGCCGGCCCAGCGATGGCTACGTGAACGCCACCGCCATGTGCAAGGCCAATGGCAAGCATCTGCCGCACTACATGGCGAACGAGCGAACCGGCCAGTATTTGCGGGCTCTTTCGGGGTCCGTCGGAATCCCGACCGACCTCCTCAAGCAGACCATCACCACCGGCCTGAACCACCTGCGCGGCACCTGGATCCATCCCCGTCTTGCCGTGGATCTGGCCCGCTGGATCAGCCCGGCCTTTGCCGTCTGGATGGACGGCTGGTTCCTCGAGGCCGCAGCCTGCCAACAGTCCCAGGTGCGGGACACTCAACCCGTCGCCCAGCCGATCGCCAGACCGGAACCCACCACGGTGCTGACCGCGCCGGGCAACTGGTGCCGCCTGGTAGACGACTACGTCGACACCGTCGAGGACGGCATGGCCGATGTGCCCTTCGCGCAGCGGCGTCGCTCGATGCGCTTTGCCCGGCCCCTGGCCACCCACTTCATGCAGTGGATGATCGATCACCATGCCCGGCTGGAGCTGCCAGGTCCCGCCGCTCAGCCCCTGCCCCGTCACCAGCAGGCTCAGCTGGTAAGCACCGCACCCAACACGCCGGCAGCAACCGAGATCCTCACCGGACCGGAGCTGGCGCGCCGGCTCAACATGAGCCGCCAGATGGTCAGCTACTGGGCCCGTCAACAGCCGATCGGGGCAGAGTTGCATGGTTGGCGCCTGATCGGCCGCGGCAAGCGCTTCTCACAGGAGCTTGGCTATCCCGTGCCGCCCGGCCCGCCAAGCTGGCTGTTCCAGCGTGCATGACCAGGCTTCACACAACACACACAAGACAGGAGGACTAGAGGATGACTTTCGGATGCGGAGCGACTCGATGCAGCTACTGCGGGCGCCCGATTGCTGGTCACGGCCCTGCTGATCAGCTCACAATCGTTGGCGGAGAGGCGTTTCATTATCAATGCACGCTGCCTCCTGCGCTAGCGCCTCAAGCGAGCCCAATGAGCCCTTGGGTTCAGCCGGGCGATCTGCGAAAGGCGCCCATCAAACCACTGCCTTTTAGAGAAGGAGACTAGGGCATGAACGAAGACTTTTGGATTAGAGCGATTGTTGTCGCTCAGGTTGCTGTTGTACTGATTGCGATAGCAGTTACGATCTGGTGGCTGCCTCAGAAGTGGCAGGTCTGCCAGAAGCTATACGACAACCGCCCGGCGCAGATTTTCTGCCTGGGCTCCTAGAGGAACACACTAATGGATCTTTGGACAATGCCCATTGAGATCACTTCCGACTATGGACGCATTGGCAATATCCTCTGGTGCAACAGCAGGCCTTCGCCACATCGCAGCGCATTGATGATGCGCCTTGTTACCTATTGGGGCTTCGTCCTCGTCGGGGAGCCCGACCCTGGAGTCATGTACGGCACCGAGGTTCCATACACCCCCTAGAGAGAACATCTAATGACCGCCGACTACCGCGCCCTGTGCGCTGAGCTGACAGAAGTGCTTGTTGACGAGTACGGCTACGGCACCGAATACGAGCAGGGATTACCCCTGACACCCAGCATGGTCTCAGACCTGCTCACCCGCGCCCGCGCCGCCCTGGCCCAGTCGGAGCCGGTGGAGCCGACCTTCGCCGAGATCATGGAGCTCGCTGAGGACTTCTTCACCTTCCGCGGCAACACCCATGGGGACAGCTTCTTTGCTACCGACCTCACTGCCAAAACAGATCCAGCGCAGGCCTCGGAAGCGTTCACTCGCGCCGTCCTGCAGCGCTGGGGACGCTCCACCCCGCAGCCTACCCCGGTAGGCGTGACCGATGAAGCCTTAATGGAAGCCGCCAGAGCTGCGGTCGACACCTACCCCCGCGTGAGCGAGCTGCCGTACTTCATGGATCCCGATTCCAGCGAGTACGAGCCGATGCTCCTGGCGCTGCGCGCTGCTGCGGCCATGGGCTGCCCTGCCCTCCCCTAGTGACCACCTCTAAACCCGAGCCAGGGTCACCCGCTCTGGCTGGCCCTGGTACTTCCCGTCGCGGTCCTGGTACGTGGTGTCGCAGGGATCGCCCTCGAAGAACAGCAGTTGGCAGATGCCCTCGTTGACGTAGATGCGGCAGTCGGCCCCGCTGGCGTTGCTGAACTCCAGCGTGAGGTGCCCCTCCCAGCTGGCCTCGGCCGGGGTCGTGTTGACGATGATGCCCAGGCGCGCATAGGTGCTCTTGCCCAGGCAGACCACCGTGATGTTTGCCGGCACCCGCAGCCGTTCCAGCGCCACGCCGAGCCCGTAGGAGTGGGCCGGGAGGATGAAGTAGGCCCCGTCTTCGTCCTGCTGCAGGGGGGCTGGCTCGAGGTTGGCCGGGTTGAACCGCTTCGGGTTCATCACCGTGCCGGGCACGTGCCGGAAGATCAGGAACTCCCTGGGGGAGAGCCGCAGGTCGTAGCCGTAGGAGCTGCAGCCGAATGAGAGGGTCGGCCGCCCCTCGGCGTGGCGCAGCAGATCGGATTGGAACGGGCAGATCATCCCGGCCGCGGCCTGGGCCTTGATCCACCTGTCGTTCTTCAACATCCGCCCAGGGCGTCGAACGACGTGGGATGGCCACCAAGTCGATCGGCAGTCGCCAGCTCGCGGAAGTAGAGGCAGCGCGCTTCAGCGGCCCTGCGCTGGGCCTCCTTGGCCTCGGCCTCGAGCCGAGCCGCCTCGGCGCCGGCCAGGTGCGCACGTTGGGTGGCGCACTGCCGCAGGTTCAACATCAACGGATAGCGATCGTTCATGGCGCAAGGCGGGCCTTGCCCAGTCTGTTGACCTCGTACCAGCCGGCGATCTCCGGCGTCCAGATCTGGAACTTCGGCCAGATCAGATCGCACAGCGCCCGGATCTCCGGCTGGGCATCGGCCTTAGAGCGGAGATCCAAGAAGTGCATCAGGGCCCGCAGGCTGAAGCTGACGACGAAATGCTGCCTGTAGTCGAAGGGCAGCAGGCTCCGGGCATGCTCCTCAGCCCAGCCATCCTTCTCGACCCGGTCCCGATAGACGGCCGCGGCCACGGAGCACAGGCCCAGGTCGTGGTCCCGCTGGGCCTGGCTGTAGGTGTAGCTGTGGCCCTGCCGGTCTCGGTAGCTGCCCAGGGGCCGCAGGTAGAAAACCTCCTCGAGGGCCTCAGGGGTGTTGAGCTCGGCGGCCCGACAGATGCGGGCCCCGGTGTAGCGCATGCTCTGCACATCGAAGCTCACCCCGACCCGATGGGTGCGGGCCTGCTGCATGACGCTGTGGGGGAAGAAGCCGACGTTCAGCACAATCTGAGCGTGCTCCAGGGGCCCGTAGTGGCCTCGCTCGCCGGCCAGCAGCCGCTGCACACAGATCTCGCCGGCGCGCCGCTCATCGGGCCACCCGTCCCGGTGATCCGCCACAAAGCCCTCGGCATAGTCCTGGTGCATTCCGGCCCAGCAGGCCTGCTGCGGATTCGGGGTGGCTGCGATCACGGCCACACGGAACAAGGGATCCTGCAGGGTCTTCATGCGCGGCGCTCCAGCAGTGTGTTGGCCAGGACCCGGAGATGTTCGGGGCCATGGGCCGCGGCCAGATCGGCCGCGTGCATCAGCAGGGCGGCCTGGCGTTCGTTGTCCTCGGTCCAGCTGCAGAACGCACTGTCGATGTTCTCCAGCTGGTCCTCGACGCTGCCGAATGGCTCCTGGGGCACAGCGGCCAGGGGAAGCGCCTCACCCCCCTGCAAGGCATCCACGGGGGCCGCGGCCTGGCGGCGCTGGTGCTGGCGCACGGCGTAGACCACCTCCTGGGCGATGGTCTCGCCCACCCCCTTGATCTCGGTCAGCTGCCAGGTCGCCAGGAGCTCCACCTGGTCGACGTAGTGGATCCCAGAGCGGCGCAGGGCGTTGTGAGCGGCAGTCGAGAGGTTCAGGTCGCTGAGGGGGGCGCGCTGCAGCTCAGGCACCTTCCCGGTGCGCAAGGCCGCCGCCAGATCATTGGTGTAATGCAGCAGCTGATCGAACACCGGCCGGTTGCGATGGCGATTCCAGAGGCCGATGGCCACCGAGGGGGGAACGGCGGAATCAACGGCAGGAGGGGCTGCTGTCCCCTTGCGGCTGGGCAAGGCCGCGTACCAGGTCGTCATGGGTAGCGTTCAGGAACTTGGACAGGCTATCCGGCATCGTCAGGCTGGGATGGTCCCGTCGCCGATCAGAGACCACGATGCAGGAACAGCCACAGCCGCCCATCGTCGAGCTGCAGGCCCTGGTGGACCTCTTCGCCGTGGCGTCTTACCGGGCTGAGGGGCATGCCACCGGCACGCATGCGGGAGTCGCCGCAGTGCTCGAGGCCCTGTCAGATGCAGCGCAACGCCAGGCGGCCCGGCAGGTGGAGCGGTACGACCACCGCAGCCTCTATGAGTTCGCCGTGGCCATGAAACGGGCGGGGAAGCCTTGAGCCCTCACGCCCCCTCGAACAGGGAGGGGTGCAGCGGCCGCGGCTTGAGAAAGGTCTGCTGCAGCATTGCGTTGCTGGCCCGCTGCTGCATCTCGAACAGATCCACGACCATCAGGGCCTTGCGCTGGAGCTCTTCCAGGTCCTCGGCCTCTTTGATCTCACTGCGCATGATCTGGAACTTCAGCTTCGCTTCGAGGGACAGCTGAGGCACAACGGGGTCAGGCATGACCGGCGCAGCGTTTCGCCATTCTGACCAGGATCCTGAATGCCTACGTTGTGGGCAGCCGGTCACCCCACGCCGCAAGGGACTTCAACCTCTTCCTGGGAGGGTGGGGAGCACAGGACCTGTTCTGCAGGATCTGAAGTCTGGGTGACCGGCCCCCCTTGCAGCAGGGTCATCTGGCCCGGAGCCGCATCGAGGTTCCGGCGCCGGTAGATGCGCCGGGGCTGGTGCCGGACCTTAGTGGATGGCACTTCGACCAAAGGGAGCTGATCCAGCGCCTGGGAGGCTGGTGCGGTCCACTCCGGCAGCGGCACCGGCTCAGGGGCAGCCGCAGTCGGCTTCATCACGCCCCCCTGGCCCTCGATCGCGACCCAGGCCCTCAGCTTGTTGCGGGCGGTGACCTCGATCTGTCGGATCCGCTCGCGGGTCAGGCCCAGCTCGGAGGCGATCGCCTGGAGGGACAGGCTCTGGAGGTAGAAGCGGTGCATCACCGCCTGCTCGTTGGGGGTGAGCTTCGGCAGCAGCCGCTCGAGGATCGTCATCTGCAGGGTGGATTCCACGGAATCCAGGGGATCACCGTCCTGGCTGCGCGGGCAGGCGATCGCATCCCAGAGCGCCAGGTTGTCGCCCACCGGCTTGTCGAGGGACAGCACCGAGCGCCTCAAGGCGGCGTTGCGCAGCAGTTCCAGCTGAGCCGTGTTCAGCTTCAGGTCCTTGCAGATCTGCTCATCGCTGGGACGCCTGCCGTGGTGCTCCGCTCTGGCCAGGTAGGACTGGACGTTCCGGAGCTTGTCGCCGATGTTGCAGGGGATCCGGATCGAGCCGCTCATGTTGCTGAGGGCCCTGGTGACCGCCTGCCTGATCCACCAGTAGCTGTAGGTCGAGAACGCATAGCCCCGCGCCGGGTCATAGAGCTCTGCCGCCCGGTTGAGGCCGATCGCCCCCTCCTGCACCAGGTCCTCGAGGGGGAGGCCCAATTTCTGGTACTTCCGGGCGATCGAGACCACCAGCCGCATGTTCGTCTCGATCAAGCGCCGTTTGGCCCTGCCGCCGGCCCTGCGCACCCCGGGCGGCGCCTTCTCCGGCCCTCCTTCCCAGTCCAGCCAGCGGCGCACCAGGCGGCCAGCCTCGAGCTGCTGTTCATGCGTGAGGATCACGAAGCGCCCGAACTGGTCGAGCATGCGGTCACAGGCGGATTGCACGGCCATACAGAAGCCAGGACGCGCGCAGCCTACGGAATCCTTCTATCCATGGCCATGGATACCGGGATTCTGCGTTCTGGATCGCTTCTATCGTGATCCGATGGGCTGATCGGGATGGCGGAGTTCGAGGAAAGGCAAGACGGTGTGCTGGTCAATGCCCTCACCGGCATGGGCACGGGCCGGGATCGCACAGCAGTCACCACGGTGGCCCCGCCGGAGTTCCTGGCAGAGGGGGATCTGGACAGCCTCTATCTCGGTTCCTGGCTGTGCCGGAAGGTGGTCAACATCGTTGCTTCCGAGTCCACCCGCATGGGCTGGGACATCGGCCTGGGCGACGACACGAAGAAGGCCCGCCGGCAATCCGACGATCTGATCGCCGCCGGCGAGCGAATCCGGATCCGCAAGCACGTCCGCCGGGCGGTGCAACTGGCTCGGCACCACGGCGGTGCGGTCCTGATCATGCTGGTGGATGACGGGGCTAAGGGCTTTGAGCAGCCGATCCGCTGGCGCGCCCTGAAACGCATCCGAGGCCTCTACGCCCTCGATCGCTGGAGGATCTGGCCCGCGCCGGGCTGGTCTGGCATCGGCACCCCGGAGTACTACGAGTTCAACACCAACGCCGACGCCGATCTGGCCCGCATGGGGCTGGAGGGCACCCAGACGGTGAAGATCCACTCCAGCCGGGTGTTGAGGTTCGAGGGGGAGGAGGTGCCCTGGCGCTGGCGGTCCCACTTCAACTGGTGGGGCGTGTCGGTGCTGCAGCCGATCTGGGAGGTGTTCCGCCGCTACGAAACCGGCCAGAACAGCGCGGCAAGCCTGCTCCATGACTTCGACCAGTTCGTCCACAAGATCCCCGGTCTTGGGCAGATGATCGCCTCCGGCAACCAGGAGGCCATCACCCGCCGCCTCGAGGTGAACCAGATGGCCCGCTCCGTCTACCGGGGCCTGGTGCTCGATGCCAACGAGGACGCCAGCTTCATCACCCGATCGGCGGCCGGCATCGCCGATGTTCTCGATCGCCTCACCCAGGAGGTGACTGGCGCCTCCGGCCTGCCCCACACCAAGCTCTGGGGCGAATCACCCAGCGGCCTGGGGGCCACTGGCCGCAGTGAGGACCGGGGCTTCGCGCAGGACATCGCCGAATACCA
>Ga0315909_10002343_pt1 | contig 24299 bp, 40 predicted proteins | sample LakEriMetagenome_11_FD_203527 | JGI IMG/M metagenome (GOLD analysis project Ga0315909, IMG submission 203527) | Freshwater fungal communities from buoy surface, Lake Erie, Ohio, United States - Buoy 2 MA125 | ecosystem: Environmental > Aquatic > Freshwater > Lake | place: USA: Lake Erie, Ohio...
ATACAGAATGCTTCATATCCTGTCATATCGGTAAACGATTGCCTTTCACTTTCAACATATTCAAACGTTCTGCTTGTTCATGAATTTTTGCTTTAAGATTTGGTGTAATGAGTGAAGCAGCAACCTCTAACTCCAAACCAGTTTCTTTACAGTGTTCGGTGATGGCCTCAAGATATGTGTAATCTGTATTGGCCACCAGCCGTTCTATCTGCAAAGAGAACTTCAGCATTTCATCTTTTGTTGGCATCAGAATTGAACTCTAATTTTGCTGCCTGTGCTACTTGGCAATTCTGCCGACCACGATGCTGCCATGCCTGCGGGTGATGCAGACAAAGTTTGCTCTCCAACCAAAGATTGAATCTGTGCAGTTGTTAATGGTTGGATATCAGCAGTAGTCAAAGATTGCACAGGCTGACCTAAACCAAAAGGCCATCCATTGTTAGGCAAGTGATCCATAGAAAACTTATCTTCAAAAATTTCTTCTTCAAATGGTACAACTTCAATCGTACCATCAATTTCATAACCACATCCCTGCAAAAAGTCTCTCATAAAAGAAAGAATATCACCAACATACAAGGCGTTACAGTTCATCTCTAAATCTCGTTCACCTTCAGCAGAATGAAAGCGGAATGTAAACGAATGTTCATCACTATTGTAACTCATAATATAATCTCCCTTTATTTACGATTAGCAGCGTGTGCAATACAAACAATATCATCACTCTTGGCATATGAACACCGTACAGTCAATGGGTCAATACCTTTTGCAATAGCGTTTTCAATATTTGCTGCCATCAGTTTACGGTCGTTTAAACCGTAGATACATGCCGCAGCAACGATTGAAAGTAAAACCAAAGTAACTGAAACTGTGGTTATACTACTCAATCCTTTTTCCATCATCTTCTCCTTTTTGCTTGATAAAATACTCATGAATTTTTCTTTGCCTTATTGTAGAATAAATGTCTACCTATTTGTGTGGTATATCTCATATTATTCCAACCCGGTTTTACATAGTCTGCATGAAAGAACAAAGCACCTTTTGTTGGGTCTTTAAACTTCTCAGTATAAAGATAAAACGCCAATGCTAACTCAGTAACACTATTATACAACGAATTGCTCTCTAATGTCAAGAGGCCTTTTCGCATCATATCCTTAGGGCGATTTTCACATACCCAAGAGAATTGGCAAACAGTGCCAACTTTTTGTTTAACAACGCCACAATACGTATCTGGAAATACACCAGATTGCACTCTATTGTGTGTAACGAATGCTACAGCAAGTTGACCTAATCGTGGTTCTAGACCCGCTTCAAAATACATGTTTTGTGCAAGGCATTCTACCTCTGCTCTAGCATTGGGTGATAAATCTTGTAGTTGAACTCTTGGTTCAATCGGTACTTTTATTTGTGCTGCTGCATGTCCAATGTAAACAATAAATGCTGCAAATATACTACAAAGTAATAGTGTGATGTAACGCATTATTTCTCCTATAAGTTAGGAGAGTGCCAAAGCACTCTCGTTCCCGTCAGGCAGTTTTTTTGCTCTGTGATTTTTCTGCTGTGATATTTGAAACGAACCCATTCAAGGACTGTGCCTTGGTGATGATCTCGGTTTCTGTGGGATAAGTTGGAAAGGCTGGATGTTCAGGTATTGCTTGTCCGTTTAACTTAGCGGACTCTACCTTTACTTGCCATTCATTGATTAAGCGATCTTTGCCGGAATGATATTCTTCCAACAAAAGGTCTTTCGCCATTTTAAGAAGTTCAAGACGAATCTCGAACGGTGTAAGATTACTCATAATTACTCCTGTGTTGTGTGTGTTTACTGGCGGTTTGTGTGTGATGCCAGTATACTTATTTAGTTACTTTTAATCCCAGAGACCACGGTAGTATTTGCCAAACAAACGAAAACCATTATCCATACGGTCATAAACTTTTCTCATACCATCGTAATCACATTGATATGTGTGATTAGGTCCATCTTCAAATATGTAGAGTGTTGGTTTACCATTTTCATCCCATTCACATGGAACAGATTGTGTGTCAATCTCACCAGAACGATATGCTTCCTCCCATGATTCATCAATAAGATGTTCAAAGGCAAAAATCATTTCATTTAATACCCATTCCCAACGACGATGTGTGATATCCCAAGAATCTTTTTGATACTGTTCTTGATCTTCAAACTTCAATATGAATTGTGATGAACCGTCTTCATAGCCAACTCTGCGTAGTTCTTCTGGTACATCTTCGGCATCAACCATTGGTGAACCGTGTTTGGTATCACGCAGTTGTTTCAACATCGGTAGAATGATATCTGCTAATGTGTGATCCATTGACCATGTATCGTAACGGTCAATCTTCACATAGTTTATTTTTGGATGTACAAAGTCAAGAAACTTTTGCCATGCCCTACTAAAAGGAATCAGAAAATTGGAAAGTTTTTTGATGATAGGCTCATCATAATCAATTTCACGCCAGAAGAAAACTTTCTCCAGTATGGTATAAGGAGAAAGCCAATGATTACGATAATTTGATTTGTAAATTTTCATAATGTATAGAATTTGGTGTAGAGTGTTTTGGTAATAAGGTACACTCCACTAAAACCCCATGAGAATTAAGCCGCTAGGCGTTCTTCTCCATAAAATGCGTCATTTGCATTTATAGATTTGCTTGATTTACAGTCATCGCCTACTGTGTTGCCTTCTCCACTATCTCACCCTGTCGAAACCAAGTCTAGCCCATCAGAAGTGTCCTGCTGTTCACAGGTCGGGAATTCCAATCCTCAGAGTCTTGTTAAACTCTTACATATCACCCTAAACAACACTTCTGGTGGACTAGGGCGGAGTCGAACCGCCGTCCAGAATGCCTTCACTTTGAAGGGATTACAACAATTCCTTCCTGCTGCATTTGTCGATAAAACTCATTTTTCTTTGCTGCATACCAGCCCCACGAACCAAAGAAAGTAGTACCAGGATTTGGTCCTTGCTCTCTCAAGTACACATCAAGTTTTTCGTCGTATTCTTTTTCAGTAATTTGCATATCACACCGTTGTAAATCTTGCAGAACCTTTGCTTGTTCTACCAGGTTTCAGCGGCTTGTCAGATTTTGGTTTTGTTTCTGTTTGAAACGATGCTTGTGGCTTATTGAAAGCCATCTTGCCTACATTCTCTGTCTTGCCGTGACCTGGGAATCCTGTTTTGTTTGTTCCATGTAGGGTCGCTGTTTTTCCATCGTGATGTAAGATTGAGTCTTGATTATAATGTTCTCCATGTTTTTTAATATCATGGAGGAGTTGTTTGCCGTGTTCATCTCCCTTTCCTTTTGCATGTACCAGTATAGACTTCTCTTTACCACCTTCCCAATGACCTTCAACTTCTTTGTGAGTGTAGCCTTGTGCAGTCAGTTTCTTTTTAAGTTCTTCATGATGCTTTTTATTTTGTTCTGGCGATACTTCATCATGTGGTCGCTGTGAGGAAATAACAGCATAGTGCCTACCCTCTTCAGCGTGTTTAGCCAATCTTGCCAGCGGATTACCTTCATCTAATTGCGTATGTTGTTTGAATGATAGCATAGTGCCTCCAACTTGTCAAGCATATTTATCAATCATTTCAATCAACGGTTGCCGATAATCATGTATCTGTCGTTCAAACACCTGTGCAGGACCTTCTTCGGTAGCGATCAATACCACGATGTCATCAATCCAAATGCCAGTTCTTTCAGCAAACATTATTGCATATGCTGTACACTGCATAAAATAGTTCAGAATGTAGTCTTCATCTTTTTGCTTGGTGGAAGTCTTAAAGTCAATGACTGATAACTTACCATTCCATTCAGCAATCAAGTCTACACGACCAGCAATACGATATTTGTCAGAATACAGTGCTTGTTCCTGCGAATAAACTTTACCAACGTTATCATCAATAATTGGCTTAATTTTGAAAAATAATTCTTTCAGATCAGGCATCAACATCTGCATTCTGAATTCATTTATTTCATTGTTGATGTAGTCTTCGCAAATCTTATGCACTTTCGTACCACGATTTGACGCCTTGCGTGATATCTCATTTGCTCGTTCTTCACCTACAGCCTGTCGCCACTCATAGAGTGCCTTTTTGCCATAATGCGAAAGCACCGTAGTGATAGACTTATACTGATTGCCTTCTGGCGTAGTATAGAGTCTACCATTATCGGTAGTTTCTGCTTTTAGATCGAATTGTAGTTGCGGTAAACTTACATGTTCAAATGTTCTCATTATTAGACATAGTGTAAATAGCCCCCTATAATATACTTAGAGCCACTGATTGGTGGCAAAGCCACATGAGGATGTGTCCATAAGCAAGGAAATATCAGTAAAGTTCCTGCTTTTGGTTTAACTTTAATTTGCGGTAAAACATTTCTATTCATTTGAAATGCAGTTTCTCCACCATCTTCAACATCATTCAGATACCAAAAGTAAACTAAAAATCTTCTAGCAGATGCATAGTCTTGCACATCAACGTGAAATTTAATTTGATCTTCATCATTTGGAAGATATCTTTTCATTCTAAACTCTTCATAACCCATTTGTTCTGGCCACGATTTGTCATCAATACCAGAATCCGCTTTGTATCGAAATAGACACGTGTGTAATGAAGTCATGAACGTGTCTATTTCTGGCTGCCAAACATCAGGGTGTTGATTTAGATTTATTTCGGTAAACGAACGATGCCCTTCCAAGTATGTTGGAATATGATGATCAGTGTTGGACTCAAACTTTTCAATAACATCTTTACAAAATTGTTTTGTAATGACGTTACCATAAGTCCTAATATAACTCATTTAAAAATTCCTATGTAAAGTAATGATTTCGGCTGTAGTGTGGATAACTTGGTCTATGATACTTCTTTTCTATCTTTGCAGTAACACTTTCTTTTTCTATCTGTAAAATTTCTGTAGTCATTTCTTTTTCTAGTTCTCTGGTGATGTATTCGTTCAGTAGTGCTACTTTTTTCTGCAAAGATTTTTTAGCCATATATGCTCCTTTGTAAAAGTTCGCATAATATAGTTACTGCCCAAATTTTCCTAGATGTTTATCTACAAGCCTTTGTGTTTGTGCTTCTTTAATAGATTTCTTACCGTGTTTGTTAGCCACGGAAGATTGTTTGTGATTCTCGGAAACTTTTGCTAGAACTTCTTTAAAGCCGTCTGGTACTTTACCAGTAATTGATACGCCACTGACAATTGACATGGCGCCAAGATGAATTTGTTGAATGTGTGAATTTTCTTTGAGATATTCTTCTTTACCAGAAAGGCTTAGAAATTTCTCAAAAGTTTCACCAGTTTCAGTATTTAAAAAATCGTATGTCGGCATTATGCAGGTATGTACCAATTAGGTGCGGGTCGTTTTGTCCATCGTGCAAAACGTGTTTTCTTTTCATTGTAATATTTATGATATGATGCTAGTGAATTGTTGACTATTTTACAGTCATCAGGCATTGCAGGTGTTGGTTCTGTTTCACACAGACCAACAGGAATTTTTTCTGGCAGTTTTGCCAAATCATCTCTCAGTCTTGCACATGCATGAACTTTACCATAACGATATGTATACTCATCAAGCAAATAACACCACATTTCATATAACCATTTGTAGTTCAAATGATTTGCCCGAGCCCAAACATTCGATGGATGATTAATATGTGATGCTTTCATCAATCGTTGTTCACGGTCATCGGGCAAACGCCAACGCTTGATCTTACGACCATTCGCAGTCAAATCATAATATTCTTGACCATCACGAATTCTATGCGCCGTTGACAATAATTGTGCATACTCAATAATCATCTTCACTACGTGTTTATCGCAGTGCATTTCGGCGCAAGTCTTCGGATTGTGATCAAGATAAAAGATGTTCATTCTTGTTTATCGTCTTTGTCAGGTGGTGTCATCTTACTCATGATATAAACTAGTGCAATAAATTGAACTGCACCGTGTAAACCAGAAAGTGCAAACAAACCCATAAAAAATACTACGATGTTAAACTTCTGTCTATCAGTAAATAAATTACCATAAAAATTGGCAGTGTTAATAGCATCAACGGCTTGTTCCTCAATCTTTAGATATTTGGTAACAAGCCACTGTTTAAGTTTTGACATTTTCACCTCATAAAAGGTGGGGCACGTGTATGTCTCCCGACATTCATTGTTGTTTAATGGCAAGCCTATTGCAACGCTGACGGCAGCCACCCCGAAACTGATTATTCGGTGATTTCGGTTACTTCATCCTCAATCACAGGAGCAACAGGTGCAGCAACCTTAGCAGGTTTTGCTGCTTTAGCCTTAGCAGGCTTTGCACTCAAAGCAGCCAGTGACTTCACAGGCTTGTTTGCAAATTTGCTGGTAGAAGGTTTTAGTAAACCCTGACCAGGAACAAACTTATCTGCACCACAAGATTTCAGATATGCTTTCACTTCATCTGGATTTGTGATTTGATAGCCAGTCACAGTGCGACCATTTTTAAGAACTTTCACCACGCCAGGTGTCTTTGTTTTGACTTCCCAAACGTAGGTAGAAAGTTTGTAAATGTAGATATCACTACCAAGTTTAGATTCAATCTCATCTTTGGTAACAACATCACCCTCTTGCATTAAAGTCAAGAGTTTTTGGTAAGGTGTAAAATCACCTGCTTTAGTACGTGCCATAATAAAGGCCTCCATTATCAACAGTAGAAATGATAGTGTAACATGATTCGGACACTTTGTCAAGTATTGTCAAAATCATAACACCTCGTTTTTCCGACCAAGCCCCGCCGGATTGATGCCAGGAGTAACATAGACATAATTACCCTTGTGCATCGGCGCCGTGCAGGACGCAACATCAGCCACAATCTCACGGTCAGAAGATGAGAGTTTGTGGTAATCTTTCATGATACCAGTTTTTGTCAAAGCACCCTTATGTGTGTCTGGTAGACTCGGCGCATGTGATACCTCACGTGTAACACGATACGGCATCAATGACTTAGCCTTGATTTTTTTGGGTGCAGCAGCAGGAAACCGACCACCAGATGGTAGCGGAATCTTGTTGATTGACGAAATAAAATCTTGCTGTTCTTGCAATTGCTTTTTCGTCAATTTTTTTTTCTTTGAACTGGAATATATGCGAATCATCATAATATAACTATTATATCAAAGACTGCGCCAATTGTCAAGAGGCAATCTTTTCTTTTACCTTAGTAATATGCTTACATTTGTTGTGATATTTGAAACCAATGCAGGAACAAGAAAAATGCTCATTTGATAATGTTACCAAATATTCACCTTTCGAGCCAGCAACTTTGAACTTACGGATAGTTGTTGTCGAACCGTTAAGTATTTTCAGATTGACAACATTTGCAAGATTGATAACAGATATGGGAAAATCGGGATTTCCAGTTTGCAAACAAAATTCGTTAGCATTTAGAAAACGATAAGGCTTGACTACGACACCTGTAAAAGTTGTCGATTTAGTAATATACTGACAATCTACGGTGACCGTAGAACCAACAGAAGGCAGATTTTTCATAGTATATACAGTATATCAGAATCTCTACCCTCTGTCAAGTGTGTTGTATTTTTACAACATTAAGTCCATTTAAGAATAACGATACCCGAACCACCGGTACCGCCGGATCCTCCACCACCCCCACCACCAGTGCCAAATACACCATTACCTGCTAAACGTGAATCTGAGGGAGCAACGTAATTATTCCCACCACCACCTTGACCACCAGCAGTTATAAAAACGGGTTGTCCTCCTGGTGCGCCGCCGCTTACGCTTGTGCCACCACCACCACCAGCATAGAAAGTGGAAGTTCCTGTGATTGTTGAAGCAAGACCTACTCCGCCATTTCCACCAGTTGTGCCACTTACTGCATTAGCACCGTTAGCACCGGCACCTCCACCGCCACCTCCAGCTCCATTCCATGAAAGACCAGCACCAGCGCCGGTACCACCACCAGTTCCTTGTGCTGGCGAAACAGCGGGTACATTTCCTAAACCGCCTATTCCTGTGGCATAAGTGTTGTTGTCGCCGCCAGTGCCACCTCCACCCGATCCGCCACTGGCACCATTATAACCAAATGTGCCCGGCTCATACAAAACTGCCGTGCCACCACATCCACCACCGGCAGACCAAATGGATGATGATACATTAAAAATTCCAGAATTTGTACCATTACTTCTTCCAGCGCCGCCGGAACCAACAATAATTGTATATGTTCCAGGTGAGACAGAATAAGATGTTGATGTGCGATACCCACCAGCACCACCACCCCCACCGTGTGTTCCACCGCCACCACCTCCACCACCGACGACAAGGTATTCTATACTTGTGACGCCTGTTGGAACATTCCATGTTGCTGTGTTAGAGAACACTGCGATTTTGTTTTGTGATGCGGATATTTTAATGACGGCAAAGCCAGAACCTCCAGCCGAACCACTGACATAGGTTGCGCCGGTGTAACCACCACCGCCACCGCCACCTCCGGTATTTGTATTTCCGGTTGACGATACATAACTATTATTATTTCCACCGCCATTACCACCACCACCTTGACCACCATTACCTGCACGTGACTGATTTGCGCCACCACCTCCACCACCGGCGTATGCTACATTAGAACTTGTGATTGTAGAAAATACTCCTACACCACCATTTCCGCTTTGTTGCACTCCTGGATGTGGAGGTGCTGCTCCAACTGAACCGCCAACTGCGCCTGCGCCACCACCGCCACCACAAAAACCAGCAGGACTATTACCTCCATTGTTGCCTTGTCCGGGTGTTCCAGAACCAGCACTCCCATTACTCTGTCCAGTTCCACCGCCAGAACCTCCACTAGCACCTTCTTTTTGACCAGGATCATCGCCACCTCCGCCACCACCACCTCTTGCCGAAAAGAGTATCGCATTTGCTGTATTACCTGCAAAAAGAACTGTATTTGAACCAGAGGCGCCTCTTAGAGCCGGAAATGGAGCCGGTGCGCCTGCACCACCACCTCCACCAGCACCAACTCGGATTGTGTAAAGTTGATTCGGTCCTACAGGATAACTAGTGCCTTGTAATAGACCACCAGCACCACCACCGCCACCCAAAGAGCCGCCACCGCCGCCACCAGCGACTAACAAATAATCAATTGTTGTGACTCCATTAGGTATTACTATTTGACCTGTATTTGCAAAAACATAGACTCCTTCACCACCCGGAAGTGTTTCTACATAACGAAGAATAATAACACCTGAGCCACCTGCACCAGCACTAGAACCATTACCCTCTGATCCTCCTCCACCACCACCTTTGTTGGCCACAGCAGAAGAACTTACATTAGCACCACCATAAACTGGATTGCCACCGCCACCCGATGAACCTCCACCAGGAAAATAACCGGCGCCGCCACCACCTGCATAACCAGTATTTGAGCCGGACAATGATGAGAACAATCCTATGCCACTGGCAGCCTTTGCTCCCGCACCGCCAGCGCCGCCACCACCACCAGCAGTATATGATCCCGGACCCCACGGTGCAGAGGGACCTCCATCATTACCTTGTCCTGGTGTTCCTAATCCACCAGCAACACCTTCAGAACCTCCTCCACCAGAACCACCACTACTACCTCCAAAAGGCGCTCCAGCGGGAGCATTGTTTCCACCACGGCCGCCGCCAGTTGACCAAAAGGAAGCGGTTGATGTAAATAATCCCGAATTAGCGCCATTGGCAGCAGCAGAACCACCGGCACCAACAATAACATTCCATGTTTGTGCTGATACTACGTTGAAGCCTGTGCCGGTTCTAAAACCTCCAGCACCACCACCGGCGCCAGTGCCTTGACCACCACCACCTCCACCTGCAACGATAAGATAATCTACACTTGTTACACCCGTTGGTGTTATCCATGTAGTTGTTTCAGTAAATATTCTTGTTACTGTGTAATTCTCTACAGCAAGTACCGAAGGTCTTCTTACAAGACCGTATGAACGAACTGATGCTGCGCTAAACGATGCAAAGATTGGCATTTTTTAATTCCATTTGAGAATAACGACACCAGAGCCGCCGGCGCCGCCGATGGATGATGCACCTCCTCCACCACCACCGCCACCAGTAAATGAACTAGAAGAAAGACCAATACCACCCACTACACCATTAGCCCCACCACCTTCACCACCAAAACCATTTGTGACCGGTCCATCACCACTTCCACCGCCACCACCAGCATATGCTGTATTTGAGCCAGATATAGTTGAATATATTCCTATGCCACCGTTACCAGCTCTATTAAATGGAGTTACTGGCGCACCTGTACCATCTTGACCTGCGGCTCCAGCACCACCGCCTCCACCCCCAACAGTGTAGGTAAAGTTATCACTTCGACCTCTGCCTCCATTATTGCCCTGTCCTGGTGTACCAAAGGCCGCTGGTACAAGGCCATTTAAATTTCCAGTTGAACCTCCACCAGATCCACCATTAGCACCACTTAATGCAGGTGCTATTCCTCCATTTTGACCACCGCCACCCCCACCGCCACCGATTGATGTAATTGTGTCGAATGTAGAATTACTTCCTGATGGTGCATTTGAATTTTCAACTGAACCTCCAGACCCACCTGCACCAATAGTCACAATAATAGATGCACCAGGAGTTACTGGATAAGATGGAGAGACTCTAAGACCACCTGCACCTCCCCCCCCACCTCTACCTCTACCGCCGCCACCACCACCTGCTACAACAAGATATTCGACACTTGTTACACCCGTTGGCACATTCCATGTTGCTGTGTTAGAAAAGACTGCTATTTTATTTTGTGATGTAGATACTTTGATGACAGCAAACCCAGACCCTCCGGCGCCTCCACCTCCTGCACCACTAGTGCCGGAAAAACTTGCAGCGCCTCCACCTCCTCCAGTGTACGTGTTACCAGAAGAAGCAAATCCACCATTGACTGGTGATCCATCACCGCCACCAAACGGTGTGCCTAACCAAGGAGAACCAGCAGAGTATAATGCGTAACCACCACCACCTTTACCTTCAGTTGTGCCACGATAATCTCCACATCCACCACCACCGCCTGCATATGCTACATTAGAGCCCGTGATCGAAGAAAATATTCCTATGCCACCATTGCCCGATCTTGCGGGACTTGCTTGTCCGTTTGCTCCTGCGCCACCAGCACCACCACCGCCACCACCATTGCCCACACCAGGAGTAAATGCCTGAGCGCCACCAGCAAACCCTTGTCCCGGTGTACCTAAACCAGCACCACTTCCACCACCTCCTCCTGACCCACCAGAAAAACTAGGTATATTATACGCAGCACCAGCACCACCACCTATCGCAGTAAGTATCGCAGCATTTGTTGTATTACCAGCAGACAACACAGTATTTACACCATTACTTCCACTTCCTGAGAAAAGTGGTGCTGTAGGCAATCCACCACTCCCACCAGCACCAATTCTAACTGTATAAAGTTGGCCTGGACCTACTGGATACCCTGTACCTTGTAACACACCACCAGCACCACCACCACCACTTGAATTATGAGAACCACCCCCACCACCAGCAACTAATAGATAATCAATTGATGTAACACCTTGAGGTATTACTAATTGTCCTGTGTTAGCGAAAACATAGACACCATTTCCAGTTGATCGCTCTGTATAACGAAGAATAACTACGCCAGATCCACCCGAACCACCGGTATATGCTTCTCCAGGATTATTTCCTACTTGTCCTGCGCCACCACCTCCACCACCACTGTTTATTGATCCACTACCGCCTGCTCCATCTCCAGTACGGCCAAATCCCCCTCCACCATCACCACCAGATGCATTTGCAGGTCCAGCAGATGCGCCACCACCGCCACCGCCAGCATAACCAGTGTTTGATCCAGTAATTGAAGAAAATGCACCAACACCACCAGCACCACCTCTTGATCCCGGCCCCCCGTTTCCACCAACACCACCGGCTCCACCACCACCGCCACAAGATGTAGAATCTGTGCTTATGCCGCCACCAGTATGTGAGCCACCTGCATTACCAAAAACACCACCAGGTCCACCAACTCCACCACCACCACCTGCGCCTCCAGCACCAGAACCCGAAGCATTACCATTACCTCTTCCGGGCATGGCATTAGGCGCACTACCTTGATATGTTCCAGCTCCGGCTCCACCATCAGACCATATTGAAGGAAATGGTGAAGCAGAAAAAATACCTGAATTTGAACCGTCTGAACTGTAAACGCCTGGAGTTGCTGGAGCAGATGTTCCACCACCACCAACAGTAATTGTGTGAGTAGCACCTGGTGTTACGCTTAGTCCTGTTCCTGTCCTGAAAGCACCAGCACCACCACCGCCACCGCAGGCAGACCAATAAAATGAAACTCCACCACCTCCGCCACCACCCACAACAATATAGTCAACTGATGTTACACCTGATGGTACTACCCATGTATCACTCTGAGTAAATATTCTACTGACTGTGTAATTGATTATGGCGTCTGGTTTACCAGCAATTCTGAACGATGCTAATATGTTCGAACTTAATGAAGCAAGAATCGGCATCTTATCTCACTTTGATATGAACAAAACCTGAGCCACCGGAACCACCAGTGACAGGATCACCACCGAGTGGTCCACCACCAATTGACGCACCACCACCTCCACCACCACCGCTATTTGTAATAGCACTTGTACCAGATGCACCGTAACCAGTTCCACCGGCACCACCACCAAACTGTGGATGTGCAGGTCCTCCTGTACCAAAAAATGGTGCTGCGCCGCCACCACCACCAGCATATCCAGTGTTAGCACCTGTGATTGAAGAAAATAATCCTAGTCCACCAGAACCACCACCAGGTGTAGCATTACCACCTACACTTCCAGCACCACCTCCACCACCACCGGCAGGTTGACCACCAGCAGGACCGGAAGAGAATCCGCCAGTTCCACCAGCACTGCCTTGTCCGGGTGTACCAGCAGCACCAACACCATTGGGTCCGGCACCTCCTCCACCAGAGCCACCGCCACGGGCGTTTGTGCCTGGAGTGACACCTGAACCGCCACCAATTGCTACTAAGTTTGAGAAAAATGGTCCCGTTGAAGTTATTGATGAGTTTGTGCCATTTGTACCACTGACACCAAGACCTGTTATGCCAGCACCACCAGCACCAACAGTAATTGTATAAACTTGATTTGATGTTATCGGATAGTTTGTTCCAGTTATAAAACCTCCACCGCCACCACCACTATCGCCACTACCACCGCTACCACCACCAGCAACAATCAAGTAATCCATAACTTGACCTGGCGGCATTATTATTTGTCCACTACCAGTAAATGTAAAGTTATATTCTTTTGTTGTGAAGTAACGAAGAATAACAACACCAGAACCACCTCCACCACCAGTAACAGGTTGATTACTTAATGGGCCTCCACCAACTGATGAGCCTCCACCACCCCCACCTCCACGATTTGTGTCAGCACTTGTTCCCGAACTACCCCAACCGGTGCCACCAGAGCCTCCACCAAACTGTGGATGTGCTGGACCACCAGCAGAATAAGAGGGTGAACCGCCACCACCACCACCAGCATAACCGGTGTTTGCACCTGAAAATGAAGAAAATACTCCTAAACCACCTCCACCATTTCGTGTTAAAACTCCAAAAGGTCCTCCTGGAAAAAGTTGTTCTCCAGGTTGACCTGGACCACCCCCAACACCTCCAGCACCACCGCCACCACCACCAGAAGTAAATTGACCGGCCGGTCCTTGCCCTGCTGTAGAAGCGCCTCCATTGTTTCCCTGTCCTGGAGTTCCTAATCCAGCAGGACCACCCGTTGGACCTGCACCTCCACCACCTGAACCACCAGAACGACCTCCAGTACCAGGTGCTACACCCGATCCACCACCAATTGCTATTAAGTTTGCAGCCGGCGCAGCGGCAGTTATAGATGAATTCGTTCCGTTTGAACCGTTTAAGCCAAGACCTGTTATGCTGGCACCTCCAGCACCAACTGTAACAATATAATTAGCACCGGCAACAACAGGAAAATCTGTGCCAGTAAGAAAACCACCCGCACCACCTCCACTTTCACCAGCAGCACCACTTCCACCGCCAGCAAGAACTAGATAATCAATTTTATCAACATCAGTGGGAACTGTCCAAGGATTTGAACCGTAAAAAATTCTGAGTACAGGGAATCTAGGCGTTACTCTACCAACAAGTTTAAACGATAACAAAAGATTGGAGTTTATTGATGCTAAACTTGGCATTTTTAACCCAATGCAAAAAGAGTGTTACCAGTAATTACAGTGTAAGTAGCGGGTGCAGTTTTGAAAACAGAATAACTGAACATATTAATCTCACCAGCAGAAATTGAAACATTTGCTGGTTTAGTGTTGCCAGCATAGTTCAGGGTTTGAAGAACACCGTCTATGTGAAGATTGGCTTCGTGACGCACAGTGCCATGTTTGACGGCAATTGATACTGACACCGCCTCACCGTTTGTGACAATAGAATCAAATGTGTGCGTAGAATTTGCACGAAGATTGAAAGTTACGTTTGCCGTAGTGTTGGCATTGAAGAAAAATACAGTGCTGTCAGATACATCGATGTTGACATTACCACCAATACCAATTGTATTGACATTTGCTTCGTCTACAACTCTAGTAAGAGAAACAATGAGATTTGACGCCAACTTGGGTGAAGTGACGTTGGCATTGGCCAGTTTTACTGTTTGTACATTGGCATCAGCCAATGAATCAGTTATGATTTTTGTTAATGGCATAGTAGTCTCCTATTCGCTTATTTATACGAACAGGAGACTTAGCATTAACCTTTGAGTAGTTGCTGACCTTCGGTACGCAAGTCTTCTTCAAATTCCTGCATGTTCAGTCTGGCTAGTTCTGAACGCAGACTTTCTAGTTGAACCTTGTCAACGTTAGACTCAGCAATCTTGTCTTCAAGTTCACGTATGCGTTTTCTGATTTGTTCTTTATACGACATAATCTTTTTCCTGCTTGAGTAAGCGGTACAGAGACTTGTCATGATGCTTCTGATTCTTCATTTGTTGACTCTCATACTGCTCACGGTTTTTGTGAAATTTGGTTTTCTTCGGTTTTTGAAATTTCTTACCGCCAGACAACATATTTATTGCTCCTAAAAGATAATATCTGCAATACCATACTCTACCAACTCTTCTGCGGTCAGCCAAACATCGGTTGGTCGCAGAAACTTGGATTTCACATCTTTGACCGACAGTTTGGAACGGTCGGAAAGAATCTTTGCCATCTTGTGATGATACCGATCACACTCTTTGGCATAAGCCCGCATATCATGATACTTGCCACCCATTTCGTCATTAAATTGATGAATCATGATTGTCGTGTTTTTACCTACTGCACGATAACCTTTTTCACCAGCAGCAAATATCACAAATGCGGCACTCATCAAATTTCCATACGCTAGTGTGCGAACAGGTAAGCCCAGACCCGACATCAAGTCTGCCAATCCAATCGCATCACCTAGGTTACCGCCCTCTGAGTTAATGTGTAGCGTCAGTGGCTTTTCAATCTTGTTGAATTTTGCATAAAGTAACCAGCGTGACGCAGCCTCAATGTTTGTCGGCTCAATGCTGCCAGACAAAAAATGGGCATAGTGTTCAAACTGTACTTCCTGTACTTCGTTCTCTTTGTCGCTCATACCAATTATACGCCGTTCTCAAAATGGATTTTAAATCGTGCTTGGGTTTGAAATTAAGATGTTCTTTGGCGGCATCAGAGTTGGCGACTAACCTTCGTGGGTCACCTTCTCTTCGTTTACCGATTTTGTATTGAATTGGAACGTTTAGTTCCTGTTTAGCAGCATCAATCACTTGTAGTACAGTATATCCTTTACCAGTGCCTAGATTGAAAAGACTAGGTTGATTGTTTCCTTTTTTCTGTAAATATTCGTCAGCCAGTAGATGCGCCTCTGCAACATCAGACACATGAACATAATCACGAATGCAAGTACCATCTACTGTTTGATAATCATTTCCGTATACGATGAACTCTTCGTTATTTAGACTTTTGAACATCAGCGGAATCAAATGTGTTTCTGGATGATGATCTTCACCCATCTCACCATCAGGATCAGCACCCGCTAAATTGAAGAAACGGAAAATAATAGAATTCACTTTTGCATCACGAATCGCACACTCAGCCGCATACTTGCTGTTAGCATACGGATTGTTGTTATCTATTTCTGATTTCTCAGAGAGGCTGGTAAACTGAGAACGATAAACGCCGGCAGTAGAAGAATAAACAATATTACTAACATCAAATTTTCTCATTGTGTTAAGTAGGTTGCATGTGCCACCCACATTGATGTCCCAAAACTCTTCGGGGTGTAAAACTGACTCACCAACTTCAATACGACCTGCCAAATGAAATACAATATGTGGTGGCCAGTTTGTAAACACTCTTGATAGGTCTTGATATGACCGAGTATCACCAGGATGATAGACATCCCAGTACAAATCATTCTGTGGTGTTTTTATATCAAAACAAACTGTGTAGTAACCTGCTTTTTTAAGTGCCTTGCCTAAGTGTGAGCCAAGATAACCTGACCCACCAGTTACCAACGCTGTTCTCATCTATCTCTTTCCGATAAAATAGGATTTTTAATTGGCCAGTAAATATTAAATCTGTCGTCGTTCCACTTCACGGTGTATTGTGAAGCACGGTCATAGTATTGATCAAGTTTGTAGTTGAACACACAATGATCAGACATCACCAAATGTGCATTTCCATGATTTGGTGGTACTAATACTTGATAGCCATTTCTATCAGACAATGTAAACTCTTGCCACTGACCATACTGATCAGAATCTTCATCAAGGTTTAGAACAACAAAATAAATTGTACCATGTAAACAAGAAATCAATTTTGTTGTACGGTCATCACCATGAATGCCACGTAAGGTATGACGGCGTGATGTAGATACACTATCAAGAATAAAATTTACACCTAACTGTGCGTAATTATCTTTGTGCCATGTTTCAATGTTCGTACCACGATAATCTTCATGCACAGTTGGCTTGATGAGTTTTACACCTTTGAGATTCGTATCTTCAACTATCATCAGCCACTCACAATTGTTATACCTGGTCCTACAATATATTCTTCTTTGAATGTTTTCTTCCAAGGAAAGCCATTCGGATAATTCTTTTCGTTTTCAGCGTTGCCCTTTTCAAAGAACTCAGCATTGACAGAATTTGGATTGCCGTCTAAACGATAGCACAATGAATATTCTCTTGAGCATGAATAGTTTGGAAAGTATTGTTTGAGTGCATTGAAGAATTGTCTATCAGCACCCCACTGACCATACCACGCTGCACCAAGTTTTCGTGCAATATCAATCTTCACCATGTACGATGAAGTGTCGATATGAAATGCATCTTTGTTGAAATAGATTGGCCATTGACCCAGTGATTCGCAATTATCTTCAGCAACAAAATTACCTTCTTTATCAACTATCTTTCTGAGTGAGTATGCCCAATCAACACCCTTTTTGATTCTCTCAACAAGTTTCTCAACATGATTAGGCTCAAACCAATTGTCTTCGTCAAGATAACATATAACATCAGCATTGACAAGATAACCACATGCTGCATATACACGATGACCGTACCAACCTTTGCCGATATTTTCTTGCAAACGGATTGTTTTGACTTTTGATGCGCCTTGGAGTTGATTCCAGATTTTGTCGCCATGCTCTTCCTCACCATCAAGAAAAACATAATGTGTCACATCGTCGTATGTTTGTGCTTCGACAGATTCAACACACTGTCTAAGTGTTTTTGCTCCGATTGTTGGTGTTACGACTGCTACTTTCATTTTTCACCTTTTTACCAAAAATTTTATCCCAGTTATCGTTAAATTTTTCACGTGGTATTTCAATTGGTCTAGGTTTAGAACCTTTTCCACCGTCACTCATTCCAACTCCTCAATAACCAAGATGAAGAATTCTTTTTGTTGCTGCCACCGACACCGTATACAAAGTTGATGCCAGGAACTTCTGCTTCTGCATTATTTGTTTCATTACGATCACCACCATTTGCAAACCAGATTGAATAGTTTGAAAGTGTAGGTAAAACATTACAATAGTGATCTCTCACACGTTCAAGCAAATCACATGCAGTGCCATCAGAATCATCAAACTCCCACACTTCATCAACCCAACGAATTGATTCGAGTATGGCTTTGCGTTCACGAATATCCATGAATGGCTTACCCTTTTTACGTGTGAGCCACGCATCAGAGTTTACACCCACGATAAGTTTGTCACCTAAACCAGATGCTTCACGCAATAAGGCAAGATGACCCGAATGAATGGGATCAAAGCCACCAGATACCACAACAATTTTCATATCGCTAAATCAGGAAATGCTTCTCTAACTAAATTGGCAGTGAGTTGTTTTACTTTGAATCTTTTCTGTAGAACATCCAATATGATAGCAGCCTCATCTTTATGTAATGATTCTACCATAACTAGAATTTGTTGTGTAGTCTTTTCTGCGGTGAAACCCGGAGGGCGCATAGGATGATTCTTGATGAACCGATACATTTTCGGCATCTGTGTGTCAAGATAAGCATAGTTCAAGCCAGCAGGTTCTTTTGCTGGCCGATATCTATCAGGTAACGCAATATCAAATTCTATGGCAGGATTGAATACTAATTGAAGAAAGAAACGAAAACGCTCATCACCTTCACGGCGCAAGAGTTCAATTCGTTCTTGTTTAGTTGTTAGTTTTTCAAACTCCTCAAATATTTCGGAGTATAGTTTTTCAGAACTCATCAATGACCTCAATTAGATTTTTAAGTTTGTTTGCAATCATGTAATTCATAAAATGCTGTTTGGTATGACCAGCAGCACTTTCATATGTATCTATAATACTTTTCTGTAGCGGTTCTGGCACTTTGGTCAGATCAATCATCATTTCGTTGCGTTTGTAATTACGCAGCATTTCACCCTCACAGAATTCATCTGGCGATTGATTTAGCCAGTTGATGATTTTGGCTTCAGTGATCGGCTTCTGTCGTACACCGTTGACGATACTGTCATCAGCAGACAGAATATTAGGTATACCATCACCCTTATCACCACGAATGATCATTTGCTTTAGTTGCACTGCCGGTAGAGGTTCTTTGATGAACTTTTTCAGTATCGGCGAATACTGTTCAACATTGTCAAACTTCTGCAATTGTGCAAAGTCTTTATCGGAAGATAGAATCATCACCTTCTGGTGTGCAGAATATCGTATCGTCAGTGTGGCGATAATATCATCAGCCTCAGCAGTATCAACATCAACTACTTTGTACGGTGAATGTTCTTTCAGTTCTTCTTTGATTTTATGCAGGCATTCAAAGATAGAATTCCAATCGTGACCAGAAGCATCACGTGTTTTCTTACGACCTGCTTTGTATTGTGGAAAAAACTCACGGCGCCAGTAATTACGATTGTCACAAGCAATCACAACTTCGGGACCGTGCGTGGCTTTAAACTTTTTGACATATGTACGAATCACATTCAATATCATATGTCGCACCAATGCCTCTTCAACCGGTTTCTTAGATGAACCGATTTGTTCCATCAATGAAGAGATGGCTACTTGATTGTAGTCAAAGATTATCATTTTACATGTTGTCCTAGAATTACACCCTTGAAAAGAAACAAGAATGCAATTCGTAAATGGAATTTAAATTTGCGGTAATAATAGCCACGCATTGTCATTTTACAGTTCTCAGTAGTATTGTATCATTGTTTATACGACCTGTCAATGCACTTTCAACGGCACGAATGTCGTTCAATATATTACGCAACGCAACTTTGCCACCTTTCAATACTTCAGATATTGTTACATTTGGTTTGCGTAACTTTTTGCTTACCGATTTACTTTCGGCAAAGTTTTGTATCGATGAGCCTTTTACATTTAAACCAGCAGCATCAGCGGCCTGATATACACCAAGTTTTCGTGTTTTGATATTATACACCCACAATGATGATGCACCGATGATTGTCTTAGGATCAATCGATACGAGTTTCAATTCGGCAAAATCTTTTGCGTAGTTCATTTTGGCAATCAACTGATCTGCCGACTTTGCCTTGCGTTTGCGTGGCTTACGGGTTTTTACCGCTTCACCAGCCAGTTTCATACCATCAACAATTACTTGATCACAGTATGCTATCAACTTTTTAAGTTGTGTTTTTGTAAAGTTGGAATATGCTTCTTTGATATCAATATCAGTTGTTGTCAAAACATCATCGTACTCTGCACGGCGTGTTTTAAAATGATCAATTACAAATTTTGTATGTGCATTTTTGACATCCATGCCGGTCATTGTTGCATAAGGTGAAACATTTGCTTTGAATTCAGATGTTATCAATTCGTCAATCTGACCTTCTAATTCACCGATGCAATCACTTGCTTTTCTTTTAATATGATCTTGAATTGAAACAACAGCAGCAGTTGCTTTTTTAGCAACAGGTGTTTCTTCTTGCAACTTCTTGATTATGTCATTGAACCAGGTAGCATTAGAATCGCTCAGAACGCCGCCTAGACTCACGATTCGACAAACGAATCCAAATGTACTGGGCTGTGATTTAAGACCGTCAGGCGCTTGGCTTTTGAGTTTCTTTTTGAAGTATTCGATAGCATATTTTGTTGCATCTTTGCTATCACGATTTTGAGCATACCAGCTCAGGGCTTGGGTTAGTTGCGTTTGTGACAACTCACCCGCAAACTTGGGTTCTTTGTTATTTGATAATATTGCTTTAATGTCAATTGACCTATTCATAACGTCCTCAGACTCTATTTATTCGACAAATTACATTATAGCATAAATAGACGGTGATTGTCAAGATTGTCTTTTTTGAATCAAATAATGTTTCTTCTAAGAAAGGTTACGAAAAAGACAAATGGATCCGTTTACGCTCTTTGCTTTGGCAAATGGGGCAGTTCAAGCGGTAAAAAAAGGTTGTGAGTTATACAAAGAAATTGCCGGTGTTGCTGGTGATGTAAAAGGTGTTTTATCGGATTTAGAGTCGCAATTCAATTCTCGTCATAAAGACAAGCCGCCTACTATTGCTGAGAAAAATCAGTACATAGAAGAAAAAAATCGCATACTTGAATTAAGTAAGAAACAACCCAACGATATCTATACTCAGATAGGGGAAGAGTTGGGCGTTTACTTTGAAAACTATGCCAAGTGTTCGGCTATCTTTGAAGAAGAAGAAAAGCACTCTCAAGAAGTTTATACTGGCGAAACAAGTCTAGGTAAAAGAGCATTACAGCGTGTTCTTATGCAAAGTCGCTTAACTGCGATGGAAGCAGAACTTCGTGAACTCATGGTTTACAATTGTCCACCTGAATTGGGTGATTTGTACACACGTGTGTACGCCATGATGGAGAAAATGAAAAAAGAGCAGTCAGTTGCATGGGCAAAGAAAAGAGAAGCCGACAGAATCGCTGCTATCAAAAGACATAAGAGAATTCAGCATATAAAATGCAACGCATGGAAATATGGCATTGCAACAGTTTTCATTCTTTATTTGATTTTATTAGTATGGTCAGTATTACAAATACGTATCATGGAAAAACCCGAACTTGGTAGTTGTCTGATACCAAAAGGTCAATGGCCATACAAACAATATAGCAATTTAAAATGGGTTGACTGTGAGGTTCCTGATTACCAAGACGATGCTAAAAATTGAGTTCTTAGACAATGAACTTTTTTACTATGTTTTCACAAACGTAGGTAATAATTTAATTCTTGTCACACGTGATGGTATGTTAGCCACTCAAGTGAATGCTGCATTGAAAAATAAAAGGAATGATGCCGATTACAGATTGGCGCTGATGAACAAAAAAGGAAAAGCGGCTTGGTAGCCGCTTTTTTTACTGATTAACGATTTGCGATGTACATTGTGATTTCGAAACCAAAACGCATATCATTTGCTGTAGGTGTAGTCCATGCCATGTTACTTCTCCTTATTATTCTGAAAGATGTTTTTCTAATGCTTTTGCATAACGATTGGCATGTGAACGTTCTGCTTTCGCAAGTGTTTCAAACCAATCGGCTACTTCATCAAAGCCTTCTTCACGTGCAGTCTTTGCCATACCTGGATACATGTCAGAGTATTCGTGCGTTTCGCCAGCGATAGCGGCCTCTAACATTTGTCGTGCATTTTTTGCTGGCATGTTTGTGCCAGGTTCTCCTGCACCACCTTCAATGAGATATTCCATATGACCATGTGCGTGTCCAGTTTCACCTTCTGCTGTAGAACGGAACAATGATGCTAAATCGTTCTCACCTGCAATATCACACTGATTTGCGAAATAAAGATAACGGCGGTTTGCCATTGATTCACCTGCAAAAGCCTCTTTCAAGCACTCAGCAGTTTTTGTGCCTTTCAAACTCATATCAACTCCCTATAAAATAACTACGATTTATTTAAACAGTTTCACTTCTCTGGAGACTCAGTATTTTCTTGATTCTTATCTAATTTTTTCAGCGACCACGAACCATTGCCGTTATCAATCCACTTCAGTGTGTCTCCTTCTGCCCAACCAACTTCGGCTAGCACTTCATCAGGAAATTCAATAAAGTAATCACCATCTTCGTGTTGTTTTACTTCTAAGGTCCAAGATTTGTTCATAATATAAAATTTGGAGCGGGATGTCAGAATCGAACTGACAACGTAAGATTGGAAATCTCAAGTTTTACCATTAAACTAATCCCGCATTAAACTATTTGATGAGAATCTCTTTTCGTTCTACATCTTCACCTGATGGGTGATGATATGCGACATATCCATCTTTATCTTTGTATGTTACACCAGCCCAAAAGTATTGCTTGTCTTTGAAGTAAGCAATTCGTTCATCACTATACTCATTTATGTCAATTTTCAGATTACCGAGCCATTCTTGCCAATTGTCATCAGCATATTCAGAAATTTTAACGGCTTCTTCTTCGGTGTCTGCTTCAATCACGTAAACATTACGAAAAACGGACATTTGCTCAACGATGTACTTAGGCATCTTCACTCTCCAATGAAAAATTCACTTGCTTGATAGAATCCCAACGAAAACTACGCCAGCCTTCTTTTTCTAAATCGTAAACGGCAAGAACTTCATCATTTTTTGTTTTTTCTGAGCCCACTGTTTCGGGAAGATAGTCTTCCATCAGCGTACATTTCATTGTACGTTCGGTTCCGTCTTTTTTCGTAAAAACAATTTCAACGGGTCGTTCTTCAAGCAAACCAATCAACCACTTACGGCCGAGTTTTGCATCTTTACTATCACCAGCAAAAACATTTGTATTCATAATTTTTACTCCGCTAAAGATTTGAGTGCTTCGTTCACTTTTTGCTTAAATTTACCATTTGTTATAAAATCAAGATACTCTACCCACCAATTTTCTGATTTTTCTGTTTTTTTGACAATGCAACCAGACAATCCCGATCCGACAAGATTTTTTATGTACACAATTGGGTCAGCAAGTATGGCTTCAAACGCATCATCGAACTGTGGCATACCATCTTCGTCTTCTTTAAAGAATGCCATGTGATATTTGTAACCCAAATTTGATTTTTCGATGGGTTTTGCCATTGTCCACTCTTCTTTGAAGTTGAAAAATGCTAATTTGTAGTTGCCATCATAGTCATCATAGTCAGGAACAAAGTAAAAACCGTCAAATTTACTCATTTCATCGCCAGAAATTGCTTCGGCTTCAATTTTTTGCATTTTTTCATCAGAAGATGGCATAAATTTTCCTAAAATTTTGTTTTTCGACTGCTCGGTTATGAATTTTTGTCGCCGAATGCTCAACTTTCATGCGGAATTTCGGCGTGAACAAGTCTTTAGCAACAAAATTTCGTGGTTTTTGCAACTTTTGTGATTTTTTACTCATAGAAAACAGTATACTACAGAAAAAAATGTTTGTCAAGTGGCGGAGAGTATAGGATTCGAACCTATGCGTCACTTTCGCAACGACAGTTTAGCAAACTGCTGCCTTAACCACTCGGCCAACTCTCCCAAAACTACTGCCAACCCATAAAAAAGTGACATCATGAGTGCAACACTAACACCCATAAGCACCCAGTAACAAATAATTGTTAGAATAATTTTTAATGTTATCATATTTTCTTTTATTTTGGTGTCTCAGTTTGGATTCGAACCTTGTCCTAGTGTTGTCCATCTGTACGTCCCACCGTACTGACCGAGACATTTGGTGGAAGCGGTGAGATTCGAACTC
>Ga0315909_10002345_pt1 | contig 24280 bp, 5 predicted proteins | sample LakEriMetagenome_11_FD_203527 | JGI IMG/M metagenome (GOLD analysis project Ga0315909, IMG submission 203527) | Freshwater fungal communities from buoy surface, Lake Erie, Ohio, United States - Buoy 2 MA125 | ecosystem: Environmental > Aquatic > Freshwater > Lake | place: USA: Lake Erie, Ohio...
TTCCTGTTACAGGAACGAGGTTGTCATTCACCTTACCTAACGCAACCTCCAGAGAATCAAGGGGATTGACGTCAATATTAGTAAGATAGGGGCCATTATAGAGCACGCACAAAGCGTTCTCAAATGTGGCACAGGTTGGGCAAATTGCAGCGGTTCTCATAGCGAGCGAAATTAGTTATTAGTTATTAATATTCAATGAGTTGTACGAAAAATAAAACATAATATAGCAATTACCTGATACTGCTTTCCTTCTGGATGGTAATGTCCATTTCTTTAGCAAAGTCTTCGCTTAGAATAGCACCATAGGTGAGAGCACTTTTAAGAATAGGAGCAGCTTTCATAGCGTATTTTACAGGCTTAGCATCTTTCACAACCTCCTCGTAAGATTTAGTGGGGTCTGAAAGGTCAAGACCCGTGGTCTCTAACCAGAAGTGCGTAGCAAATTTGAGCTGGTCATTTACTAATCCAATAGCTGGGAACATATTACCACTAAGGATTTTTTCAAACTCAAGAGGATTATAGAAGAAAGATAGCTCACTTACAAACTTGTCAACAATCCTTTGGGAGAAACGGAAGAAGTTCTTAGTTGCTCTATCCTCATCATCATCAGGTGCCATAAACTTCAGGGCTAGTGCAGCTCCAAGTAAGGACCCTAAAAGCTGAAGCTCTCTAATCTGGTTCCTAAGACTATCTCTCATCATATCCATAAAGTCTTCTCTGGACATGGTGAACCTTTCTCCTGTTCTTGCTTTGTACTTTTTGGCATATTCTAGATAGAGCTCATCCAAGGCATTTATACCCCTATCAGTGGCATTTATAATATCAGACAGGGTGGTAGCTTTGTCTCTGAAGGATTTCATCCAAACATAAGCCAATGCTCTCATCCTACCAATCTCATATCTTTGACCTTCTGCTATACCATCCTCATTAATAGTCACTGTGAAGTCATCTGTTACACGTTTAAGTTCAGTGAAACGTGTAGCAAAAAGCTTTGGAATCCATCCCTTGAACACCATGGCTGCTCTTAACCAAGCATTCATTTGAGCCTGACTCACATTCCCATCAGATGTACCACCCATTGCGTTTCTTGAAGTGGTCCTAGCAAGATTTGTTAACTTTTGAATTTCTTCTCTATTACTTAAATCTAGTCCAGGGATTTCAAGTTTACCATCTACAATCTTTTTAGTGGCCCAGATAGATTGAGTCTTCTTCATCTCTTCAATCTCCTTGTTAATCAAGGGGTCCATCTCAGCAAACTTAGATCCAGAATTGTATCTGTCCTTATATTTGTTTCTTACAAATGCAGGGATGTTTACTATTTTACCATTCTTGACAAAACTGTTTTCAAGAAGTGTAAGGAAAACAGACTTCTCCATCATCATCTCAGGATAACTCATTGTTATCATGAGTGTGTCTCCAACATTAACATTAGTGAGCTTACTCATCCCAGCCTTCTTATACAACTCACGAGAGGGGTCATCTTTCAAAGGCATGAAAAGATTTATCATTTCTACAAACGCTGTCTTCTCATCGTTGTTTTCAAACTCAAGAGAGGCTATCTTTCTAAAGTTCTTCTTATACTCAGGAAACTTAAAGTAGAAACCTGATTGAGCAGCAAGCTGACGCGTACCACCAAAAAGGTTCACAAGTCCTGGTATCATTTCAAATCCTAATGTTTTAATTTGAAACCCTCTGTTAGCAGCATCCATTGTTTCCAATAGTGATATGGCAGTGGGATTCTCATCAATGGTGTACACAGTTCTACCAGCCACTTTGTTGATAGCATTCTTTATAAAGTTCTTTACATTTCCTATAGGAATTGCTGTATCTGTAGCTGATGTAACATTTTTTTGACCATAAAACAATACCTTCATGTAGTTTTCAAAGAGCTTGGCATTCTCTTTATTTCCTTTCTCTTCAATAGGCTCACCATTATCATCAAGGATTACATTTCCAAGATTGTCTGTAGCGTAGTGATTTTTAAACTCCTCAATAGTTTTTACTAGTTTAACCTGACCCTCCGCTTCAGTTAAGTACTTATAATTATATACGTGTTGTACATACAGGATAAGGTTCTTAAATATATCTTCACTTACATCAGAATAGTCATTAACACCATCTTCACCACGCGTGAAGTCATAGGTATAGTATTTAGGAACAGCATTCTTCATTTCTCCAGTGATCTGGTCAATAGCTCCACGTCCTATAGCATCAGGTCTGATAATAAGGTTGTCTCCAAATCTGCTGATTGCAGAAAGAACATTCTCCCATGCTAACCCCTCAGCCATAGTTTTCCTTACAAAGGGAAGGAATGTCTTGGTTACATTGTTTTCAATATAACCCACCTCTGTAGCTATTTCATTAAAGTCACTAATGAAGTTGTACAGTTCAAGAAGATCAGGATCTTTACTTATCTCTTTATATTCTTCAGAGTACCATTTTGGAAGAGGATACCTCTTAACTAAATAGTTATCACCCCCGTTAAAGTCTATTCTAGTAATGTCATATTGACGATACACTTGTTCAATGTACTTCTTTCTCTGAGCCTCCACCTCCTTCTTATCTCCAGGCAGGCTCTCTTTTTTAATCTGGTCTATCCTCATTTTGATAACCTTCTTTGCTTCAGCCATGTAGGCATCCACATCAATGTTGTCAAGCAACCATCTTCTATCTCCTCCTTGTAAGTGTTTGTTATCAACCTCTTTGCGAAAATCACCGCTAAACTTAAACACTAGCTTATTTACCTTTTTATCCTTATCATCCTTTTGATAAATCCTATTAATGGATTCTTTAGGATCGCCTCCTTTCTTCATAATCCTTTCACGAATATCCATTATCTGCTTCACCTTAGCAAGTGCGTCCTGAGCAGCATTTCCTAAAGCAGCCCTGTTAACTTTATAAAGAATTTCTAAAGAAGGAAGAGGAATTTCAGATATACCCTGGAAGAAAGAACCCATACCTTTAACCACTCGCTTGGGATCTAAAAGCCCTGTGGTGGTATTTCTTTGTCCGATATGTTTGTCAGCAAAAGCCATCGTTGCTTTCTTTATGGCCTTTGATGAACGATAGATAGCACTAGACTCATCAGCTAATTTCTTAGCAAGCTGTTTCCTTTCTTTAATTTCTTCCTTCTGAGCTTTAGTTTTTGCAGATGCTTCCATCTCCTCAGAATAGATAAGCTCTCCTATATCATTACTCACTCCAGCAAAGATTGAGGCAAGCTCCATATAGTTACGTGCGTCATCTGAAAAGTCAGATAGAGCCCTGTTATCTTTATCTCTTGAGGTGGCAGGCATGTCTTTATAAATGGTTTCGTACTCATTTAATATCCTGTCACCTTCTCTTCTCATCACCTCGATGGTATCAATAAGAGGAGAGATGTTACTAGTTGCTTGTATTATACGGATGGTTTGTCTAAGAATATTTAAGCGTTCTCTTTTAAACTCTCTTTCTTCTTCCGTAACAGTTTCTTCTGATATTCTATCTAATAGAGCATATAGTTTAGAAATCAATATGTCTAGCTCTTCCTCTCCTGTAGACTCTGTTTTCTCAGGAACAGGAGTGAGACGAAGATCCTCAATTTGAGAGGGGTCTGCAGAACCTGCAACAATACCACCTAGTTTAAATCCTAAATCAGGATTGAACTTGTTCTTTAATTTGAACTCCATTAGGAAAGGAATGGCTCTTGTCATTCCAAAGTCTTTCACACCATATACATCTTTTAGAATTTGCTTATATCTTCCAAGCTGTATATTATATGCTTCTTGTTTGTACCAAGCCACATCTGTTCTTTCCTTATTAATGTACATAAACTTCCAGTCCAGAATGTGCACCTTTCCTGAAGGTTCTATTGCCATAAAGTCCAACGTTCCAGCTTCATCCTCAGCAGGATCATAGATTACTTGTTCAGATAGAATCAATGTATCTTTTGGAAACATTTTAATGAGGTCCATGTAATACTTCTCCAGCTTATCATAAACCGCATCCATTGTACTATCATTAATTACAGGACGCTTATCAGCTTTGTTTTTCTTCATCCCGTTAGGTTCGTAGAACCTACCGTGTATGTCTTGAAGCAGTGCGTGCGAGTCAACACCTATCTCTCTTTTTAGCTCATTGAACTTCTTCTCTTCTTCTGTAAAGGTTTTGTTTCTAAACTTTTCAGCATACCAATCTTTTACACGGTCAGTCACCCTGTTTGCAGCACGTCTAATAGCTCCGTTTGGAAGAATAACATCGTACCAATTAGAAGCCTCTTCTGTATCTTGAAGAATAGGATCAACCTTCTCACCACTCTCAGTCTTAATAATTGTATCGCGTGTGATAGCAAGCTTGTCCATCAAACTTTCCTGAGGATCAGTTACCTTCTGAAGGAAGACATCTCTAGTTTGGATGTTTGTAACATCCCCAGATATGTCCCCTTTTGCGATGCTCTCAGCTGCTCTTTCAAATATGTCAACATTAGAAGACTTAAACCATCCTCTAATCTTGTCCATCACTCTATTCCAAGTGTTCCTCACCCAAGACCTATTGGTCTCCTCTCTAAGTTCTGGAAACTCTGTGTCCCCATCATTATCTTTAATGATTAACTCAGTGATCAACTTGTCAACAGCCTCCTTCTTTATCTTACGAATGTTAGGCTTGCCGTTAGGAAGCTGATAGCGTTTGTCGTTTTTATATGCGTCTAGTGTTTTTTGGTAAATCTTGAACCTATCAATCTTGGAAATCATCTCTGTCATCATTCTAGGTTCCACCTGTTCTATAATTGCTGTAGAAATGTGCACCATCTCTTCAACAAGAGCCCTATCTTCTTTACCTTCAGCTATGGCAACAATACCATGGATGAGGTCAGCCAGTCCATTTATAGAAGTGACATCATAGTTTTGCTCCTTAGCATATTTGCTAAGTGATTGAAAATCAATACCTATCTTCTTACCAGCTTCCAGCACTCTTTTGATTGTCTCTTCAGATGCTCTAGAAGAAGGTAGTCCCTCAAGCTGCTCATAGATATCAATAGGAGACTCTCCTTTGTAGAGTTCATCTATCTGTCTTTGGAAGTATAAACCAATAGGTTCCCTACTCTCATAAATACCAAGCTCTTTTCTTTTGTCGTCTATTTGTTTAAATGCTTCTGGATTACCCACAACATACCACTCATCCCCCATCTTTTCTTTTGTAAACAAGGGTAGTTTTACATTGTAGTTAAAGGATGCATCTGCATTCATCTTGTTTACCACCTCATCAAACTTTCCCATGGTGGATACAATTCTTCTAATCCCATCAACATCAGGAATCACTCCCTCGTTAATAAGTGTTTGTCTAGCATTTAATGATGCTTCCTTGTGTTTTAAGATGTTGCAATTCATAATGTTAGAATGCTACCCCTCCTTCACAGGGGCTTTTATATTCGGTTCTTTCTAATAATTCAGGCTCCTCTTCAATGGTTTCCTCAAAAGCATTTAGATCATTCTTCTCATAGTTAATGTGTCTAAATCCTTCGTAGTTAAAGTTGAAGGCATCCTGGGACTTTACAAAGGCTGTGAAGGCTTTCCAATCGATAAAGTCCTTATCTCTTCCCATCTTAAGCTTTGCAATCATTATCTCTTTCCAGAGCTTAAAGTAGTTTTCATGTTCATCCTGACCTGGTTGCAACCTTATGAAGAAGTCTATTACATACCCTGTATCTGGAATAAGGTCGCCTGCTTTGTGAGATACAAGAATGGTTTTCTTCTTCTTAACAGGTCTACCGTCCTCCTTTACATAATAGGATACTTCCTTTTCATGTGTACCATTTTCTAGATAGAAGTCTCCATCTATTACTGCTTGAGCAGTGAGAGATTCACGGTTACCATCCCTGTCATAGAAACTGTTAATGAGTCTCATGGATGGATACTTTTGTTTAAACTTCTTATACCATCCAAACTGAGGGACAAATTCTTTTGCCATTTCTGCAGAGGCAGCTAAATCAGGACCTACAGCATTTTCAATCTTCTTATAAACGTTTATGTTGTCCCCAATGAAGTTGATATCATAAGGAACCACCCAGTCTATATCATGAAGGGTTTCGTCTGCAGTTCTATAAATTGGACCAGCTTTACGTAGGGCTAGGCTACCTGTCAAGATTAAACCATTCTTCTGTCCAAACTCTACAATGTCTTTAGCAAAAGGATCAGAGTCAATGGTGTTCTCATAATACTTCTGTATCTGTCCTTCTGACAACTCATATTTAAAATACTCGTAGTTTCTGTTCAGGATTTCATCAGCAATAGAGAGCCCCAAGTCGTTTAGCTTTTCAGCTCTCTTCTTATTTTTATTTGAGAAGCTAGACAGCAGTTCTTCTATAAAGGCAACAAACTTCTCCCACAGATTCATGTTATCTTTGAAGTCTTTACCTACCCACTTAGTGTCCATTTCCTTTCTGAACTGAGTTGGGTTGATATAGTATTTCTCGATGTTCTCTTTTAGGAAGTCTAGAATGACAAGGTCTCGTATCTTGTTCTTCCACTTTTTAGCATCTCTAATATAACCCACCCTATCTTTAATAATATCTCTGTGGTGAGCAAATCTTTCATCAAACTTCTCCCAATTGTATATGAAGTATCTGAGGTTGGACCTAATCTTACTGTTTTGTTTACCAAGCATTTGGTAAGCAAAGTAGGCCACCTCAGGAGTGATGATGTGGCCTTTTTCATATGCGATTGCTTTAGCCACTAAGTCAGATGCAGTGTAAGCATCTATACCTAGTTCTTCTTTTAGGTCATTGTATTCTGTAGCTGTAATTCCAAAATCCTTTAGAAAGCCATCAACCAGTTGGTCATTGAGAGACTTCATGAATCTATCAGGAACGTTACCAGCATACTTATCCCATAGGTAATAGGCAATCTTTTCACCCTGTGCTTCCACAAGATCTTTCCAAGACTGTAAATTCTTATTTGGACAAGTTGGCATATCTTAACAAAGTTTAGTTAGTATTTCTCCAATTTGAGCTCGCGTATATCCAAGTCTTTCCAGGAAGTCTGCTGTAATCTGATCCTTCAGATAGTAATTACCGTCTTTGAGTTGAACAGTGAGCTCATCTATTTCCATAGTGGGGAAGTCTTGTACAATTCTTTCCTTAAAGCTTTCTAGAGCTGGACTGTTTACAAAGTATGGGATAATCTTTTCAGGAGCCACCTCTTTCACTTTGATGAACCCATTATCTATCTTTGACTTTCTAGCGTTAGCATAGAATTCGTTAGCTCTGAAGCTATCTCCCCATGCGTTAATTGCTTGATAGACAAAGTTTTCATACACCTTACCCTTAGATTCTGTAGAATGAATGAGAGGGTTACCATAAGCATCTCTCACCTTCTTAAACAAGCCCTTGTCCATAAAGGAGAAGTCACCTTTCCTTTTCATAGCTTGTCTATCAGCTAAGGGTATACTCTCATCTTCCCAAGAGTACACTATAAAATCAGAGGTTCCTTCTCTACTTAACACAGGCATTGTCATCACTTGAGGAATCTGACCAGTTTTCACTGCTCTTGATACATCCTTGGGAAGGAAGTTAATGTTAGTGTTGTAGAACCAATTGCCATCTTTTGACTGGAAAAGCTTTGCCTTTGAATGGGGGATGATGTCATCATTGTTCCAATTGTTTCTCTCAAACACGTTGAGTTTGTAAAACAGGTCTAAGTTAGGAACATTTTCTAGATTAGACAACACTGGATTGTAAATTCTTTTGAAATCATCATATGGCAACAGTGATGTGAAGCTGATTGGAGAGTTAGACAGTCCACTCTGTAACACTGCTACAGTGACAATTTTATTGAACAGCTCCTCATTACCTATCCCTGCCAGGTGACTCTTAAGTTTCTTGAAGTCATAGATGATTTGATTCTGATCATAAAGCTTACCATCCCTACCCTTCATCTTAAGATTGTCCACACCGTTCACTCTATCAGATAACACAGGCTGCAATGCTTTGATAACCAGATTGTTATACAAAGGATGGTTTTCATCTGCCTTAATTTTTTGCAGAAAGTCATCTATCTGCCTAACGTAGTTATCATCTGCTAACAGTGCTTTTTCAATATAGGTGTTCAGGCGAACGTTAGACTTTGTTGTAAAGTCATTCTGTACTGCCCAGTCAAACAAGTCAGCCACCACCTTTTGTGCCACCTTTACAAACTCCCTGTCAGATAGATTCACGTAGGGCAGAAGCACCTTTTGAACAATGTTTCTCACCTTTGGCTTGTCAGACATAAACACCTCAGCGTATGCATTCCTCAATCTTCCTATGTTGATTCTCAATCTCTTAAGGAAGGAGTTATCAAGAACCTTATCCACTGAAGAAATGATAGTTTCCCTAGCATTGATAAGTTGCATTTCCTTCTTAAACACCAACAATGGATCATTGAAGTTGGAGGTGTCATAGTTTGTACCCTGTGTAACACGGAACAGGTGTTCGCCCATCTTAGCATATTTCAGGAACTCATCTAAAATGAAGTGCTGTTCTGCTCTTTCATTTGCATCAAACTCCTGTTTACCAAGGTTTTCTTCTAGCTTGCTTTCAATAGGAATAGCAGTTACGCGTTCAGCTTTATTCTCATCCACCTTATACTTGCTGCTATTCTTCACTTGGTTCACAAACTTACCATTGAACACCCATGTATAGCCTTCATTTTCAAGGGTTCGTAGATAGTCACGGATGATTGGTTGGTTCATGAAGAACACAACAGAGTCAATAGGCACCCCTATCTTAGTTAAGAATAGGTAGGTGCTAGCCACATTTGGAGTGGCTCCCATTTGCATAATCCACGGACCCTTGGCAATATCCACATATCCGTCAATAAACTGACCTATAATATCGGAGATAAACTGACCAGCCTTGTTCTTAATCATGGAAAGGGTAACCACTTCTCTATCACCAATCTTGACAGTGTTAAAGTTGTTTGTACCATCCTCCTTAAAGAACTTAATCTTACCATCCTTTAGCCAGCTCCTATCAGTCAAACTAACTGCTTCCAGCTTTTCATCATCTATGAAGATGTTAGAACGTTGGTTCAACGAGTGGTTAGTCTGGTTAACAGCAGCAATACCAATAGCATATTTACCTGTTACGAATGCATGTCTAAGGTTTGACATGAACACTCTATCCAGCATATTATCCACTTGTGTATAGTCAAACTTGGTTAGGCCCAGCTTATCTACAATCTTCTTAGATAGGTCCTTTAACTGATCAGCAGAGTTGGGTTTTACCAGACTCTCAAAGTTCAGCTCGTTTGTCACTAGCTTCTCTAGGGAGTCAATGTAAGCGTTCTCTAATAGCTTCTTATAACTAAATCTGCTATACTTTTTGTTCAGCTCATAAGGGTCCATACCCTTGGCTTCCAACAGAAACTCGTCTATTGAAGGAACGTATTTCAGTTTCAGATCATTAACCAAGCTTTCTGTAAGGTCTTCTACGCCTAGAACAGACTCTAACAAATCCTGAGCAGCAGTTTCAATAGCTGCTTCTTTTTCAATTTCCTTCATCTTCTTGTATCTGCCAAGAAGATTGTTCTCATAGAAATCTCTAAGTTGACTCTCGCTATTTGTATTGATGAGCTCTAGCTTAATTAATTTTGGAACCTGATTTCTATCTAAGTAGATATTTTTCAGGTACATGGAGAGTTTATCTATATCAAAGTCAGATCCCACCTTTTTAACCAGAGCTGAGGGTACAAAAACATTATCCCCAAACTCCTGTGGTAGGAAGTCTTTAATTACAAAAACATCGATTGAATTCTGTTTCTGAGTGGGAATACGATAGGCAATACCTCTAAGTATCTCCTGTCCCTCTTTAGTTTGGTTCAGTGCTTTCAGAAGCTCCTTGTCAGACAAGTCGCTTTTGAACCATCTAGCTACGTATAGCTCACATACACGTTCACCTTTTTCATTTACATAGAACTTCAATTCATCAGATGCGTAAACGGTTTTATCTCCAACCTGTTTAGCTTCAGCACGTTTAGATTCAAGGAGTGTAACAGGGAGCTGTACCTTTTGGCCACCACTGATTTTCTGAGAGATGACATTCTTGTCAGCAATTGAATAGAGAATGTTTCTAATTAACTGATAAGCAGGAGTGGCTTCAAGAACAACCTCCTTAGACTTTAGTCCTCTGAGTGCACTCAGTACATTGTCATTAACCTCTCTGTTAAGTACTTCTCTCTCAAGCACTTCTACAGTTTTATCAATGTTGTCTAGTGTATAAGAATATGCACCGTTAGAGAAGGTTTCCTTAATACCAAACTTATCAAGAAGCTGTTCGTATCCCTCCTCAATTAATCTTACCAGAAGGTCTTCGTTTCTCTTAATCTCTTTGTATAGATTGTTGCCACCATTATAAGACTCTTTGTCTTCTAAAGCCACCCAGTTATTATAACGTGTCTCAAAGTCTTCATCTGGTTGAAAGTCAACAGGCATTCCAGCTTCCATCATATCAAGCGTTACTAGCTTTGTTACCTGGCTACCCCTAGTCACTATCTCATCTTCTTTAGAAGGCACCTCAGCTTGTACACTCATGATGGCAAATGGAACATTCAATACACCTTGTTCTAGCGACGGGTTATCTATCTCCTGCTGTGTCTCAAAGGGTACACTATTAAAGTTACCATTACTGTCATAGATATCAAATACCTTTTCAGCCCCCACCTTTCTACCGCTCTCAAACACAGCATAGTCTACATCTTCTTTCTGCATTTTGTTATAAAGCTTGACAGCATTGGAGTTAGGTTTAAACTCCTTCATCATGCGATAGGACAGGGGATAAAGGGCAAACTTATCCAGTAGTACGTCATTGAACGATCTACCGTTTCCTTTATTTCCAGCTACAATAGGCTTTAATGTAGTGTAGGCACTCTTGACACGAGGGTTTCCTTTCTCTAAAATCTTCACCTCATTTGCACTGAGCTTAAGTTTCTTATCTCTCTTCTCCCAAGCTATGTCATATCTGTATTGGCTTTCCTCTCTCTTGTTCCAGTTGTTTGAACGAATCCTGAAGTTACGATAGGCCTTGAACATAATAATTCCACCACCATCTGCTTCTTCATAAGGATCATCATATAAAGGTAACTCATTAGTAGAGAACACTTTACCAAGAGTGATTGACCTAAAGAAGTCTTGACCAAAGTCAGTTCTTCCAATATCATCAACGTCATATCCTTTATTGTAAACATCATTTAGTATGGAGTTTATTTTCTTAGATCCATACATGATAGCTTGACGTGGGGACAGGAAGTTCTTAATACGCTTAAGTTCATCTGCATATTGATAAGGATCAGAGTATAGAATCTTGTGAAGCTCTATGTTATTAATCATGTAATTAACAGTCAGAGCATCCAGTCTTCTTTTTAACATCTCATCCTTTGTAGGTCTGTCTGTTGGGAAATCTAGATTGTCTAATATCCATCCCTCAGACGTAGCCTCAATGATGTTATAAGTGGATAGGGTTTCCTTAAGCTTTTCAGACTGTTTGTTAATAAAGCTGTCAAGAGCTTCAACTATTTGATTCTCATACTTTTTGTAAAGCTGGTCAGAAGTTAATTGACTGTTTTCTTTATTAAGCGTTTTGTTTTTCGTTTGGCTTGTTATTTCATCGTGCAGTTCTTTTCCTAATATAGGCTTAAAGAAACGAAGATCCTTTTTGTTTCTTCCTTTAACATCAGCAATGTGACGGTCTTTTTCTCTGGACAGATCTACTTCAGATGTAAAGTATCCTTCAAAAATACTGTGCACTCTGCTTCTTCCATACAGCAACATGTCTTCAGTGATGGCATTACCCATCTTCATCATGTGCTCCAAAGAGGCATCTCCAGGAACCAGGTTTAGGTAGTAGCCTGCAAGGTTCATGTTAATCTCTTGGATGAAACGTTCTCTATAGTTAAGTCTGGAAGACTCTTTACTTTTACCTCTAGAGGTGTCAATTGTACTATCTGCTATAGACACCTTCATATACTCCTGAGCATCAGCCTTTCGTTTACCTGTGTTCAGGTCAAACATCCTATTGATAATCACAGAGTTCTGAGCAAATGAGTCTGTGATTAAGTATGCATATTGAGGATATTTTTTAGGTATATCGTAAAAGTTGTCCACTTGTGTCAGAGCATCATACAGATCACTGGCAGCATTAGTTCCAATGTAGGTTTGTTTTCTTTCTCCAGAGCCACCAATATATGTGCTGTCAAACTCTGGGTTCTCAATAGCAGACTTGATTTCTCCAAGCTCCATTAGACGACCATCAATATTTAAGGTTTTGCTATTAATGGATGAAACCCTGTCAGCTTTCTTTAAACTGGTTTTCAAGCCACCAACAGCATCTCTAAAGATTTCTTGTTTCTCTTTAGATAACTTTTTGATATCAGCCAGTTTAAACTTAATCCCCAGTGATCTCAGGAACTTTACCCTATCCTCCATGTTGTTCAGTTCCACTCTGTTGATAGCACCCTTGGTAGCAATGTAAGCTTGCTTTGCCTTATCTTCTTTGAAGTAGGGATTCTTTCCTCTAAGCACCTTTACCATATCATTCAAGAGCTCCTGCTTAGCTTGTCTAGCAGCTGTAGCAAGATTAGCATCTCCTATCTGAACCTCTCCATTATCACGGATGTAATGGTTCTTTACGTCAGGATTTTGTTTCTTAAAGGTGGTCCACAGAGCAGTTAACAAGTCTGCATCATGTGTCTCTTTAAGATTGGACAAATCAATACCAGGAGTGGTAAAGTTCCTTCTTGTAAGGCGTGTATATACTGTACGATAATTAGGATCACCTTTTGCCATCTGTTTGATTCTGTTCAACATATCTTCAATGTTGGCAGAATCATGGGTTTGGTTCATGATTTTAATGAACACTTCGATGGTAGGCAGTAACGTATGTCCTCCAATAGAAGAGGGAATATACTCCGTACTAAGTGTGGATCTGCCATTAGGAGATACAGTTTGCTTTTCTTTCACCAAAGGAACAGTGGAAAGAATAAGCTTTATGGCAGCGTTAGCTTTCTTAAAATGGTCAATTTTATCTGCTGAATCATATTCTCCCTTTCCAGTATTTTCATCTGCTGTAAGATTGATGACGTCATTTTCATCAAACTCAATAGAATACTTTCTGAGATATTCCTCATGTTTATTAACTAGCTGACTCCAAGTGACATCATTCATAATGGACCTTCTCATGCTAAGAGACTTAGCCATTTCTCTCTTAGCTTGATTAAGCTCACCTTTTGTCTTATACTTACCAAGGGTGATGTTGTCCAGATTAGCTTTATAAAGCTTTGTAACTGTGCGTCTTATCTGCACTCTCAACTCTTCATAAAGCTCTTGTCTGTCTAGGTTTGGAACTTCAAACAGGCTTTTGTTTGTCTTAATGAGCTTTCCAAGAGTTTGGTAGGTCATTTCCTGCATGATGTCATTCACCTCTTGACCTGTAAAGTTAGCTATGTCAAGCGCTGCACCATCATCCACCATAGCCTCCTCAATATCAATTATTCCCATCTTGGCATAAGACAGGGAAGTGTGATAGGGTGAGTAGGTGTTATAGTAGCCTGTATTGATTTTTTCAAACAGATTAGCAGTGTTCACTGCTGCTTTCTCTCCTGTAAAGAACTCCTTAATAAAGTTAACAAGATCAGCAAAAAGTCTTTGTATAAAGTTTTTACCTTGTGTAGGTCTGGCAGGAATTTTACCCTTCTGTACATAATCCCTAAACTCCTCAGCCAGTGCTTCTTCTAACTGTCTTTCAGTGGCTGTAGTGTAGGAAACATCTTCTCCAAGTTTTCTGTCATAGAAGGTGCCCTTTCTGGATCTAAGTTCATTTATAATAGCCTGACGCTCCTCAGGATCAGAGAACATCCTCCAGACAGCATGGAACACTTCATGGTAAACGGTGCCCACCTCAGCATTTCCATAGATGTATATTGCACCATCTTTGAACATACCCCAGGCTTGAACACCGTTAGTAGACTGTAAAACATTCTTAACACGATATACAGGAATGTTAGAGAAATACTTAGAAAGCCATGCTTCAGCTTTCTTCCAGTTCTCTCCTTCAAACTTTTTCACCTGCTCCTCAATGATTAAACGGAAAGGAACATCATCATCCATGCTATCAATGTCATCTTTCAAATCATCATCATCTTCTATATTGAAGTCTCCAAAAGTGTCGTCACCATTTTCCTCTTCTGTTTCCTCTTCTATTTCTATTTCTTCTTCTTCCTCTTCCTCTTTCTTTGCTTTTGGTTTAACACCAAAGAGTGAGCTAGCTACATCTTCACTCATTTCATCTGTATCATCTTCTATAACAGTCTCTGTATCAGAGCTAATGTCTTTCTTAGCAACGAGTTCTCCTTTAATAGCGTTAAAGATGTTACCTCTAAATTGAGCCAGAGTTTCCTCTTTGGTCATCCCTTTACTAATCAACTCCTCTTGAATAGTTTGAGCATCACCCACTCCAAAAGCTGTCTTAATACCATTCTTTACATCCTTCTTAAGGATGAGCTCTCTGTTAGCAACAAAGTAGATTTTTCTACCCTTGGGATACTTTTCACTAGGAGCAGTGGTAAAGATGTTAAGTGTTTCTCCATCTAGGATAAATTTACCAGGAGGAGCCACTCTATATTGTTTCTCTTTTTTCTCTCCTTTTTCTTCCTTCTCTCCAAGTTTACCAGGCTTTATTTTCTTTTTCTTGGTAGTGGAAGTTTTCTCATACTTGAACTTATCCTGACCATGGTCTACAATAAAGTAGATGCCCTTTCTATTTACATCATCAGTGTCCCTAAGGGGTCTCATTTGAGTGTACAGGGGAAGTTCCTTGGAGTTTCTAGCTTCTCCATCCAGTTGACCAGATGCTCCAGGCAGTCTGTTGGAAAGTAGATAGGACTGGTAATTTGGCCACTCTCTAGTGGTCATCTCCCCTTGTGGGCTAATTGACAGCACCTCAGTGAATGGTTGACTCCATTTAGTGTCAACTAGTTTAGAGTTGATGTTATTGTATAACCCCTCTAACAAACTTATAATCTCATCCTTCTTAGCCCTAACTGCTGTTGGGGTGAATGGGATGTTATAATCTTTTGCACCAATGTTTAGAGTGAATCTTTTAAATGGTCCTTCTACATCTTCTTCTAAAAAGAATACACTGTTCTGACCTCTAGGCTTATTGTCTTTAGGTACACCCCAATAGACAATAGATCTTAGATAACTTAGCATACGCTGAGCATCATCAGAGTCTATACCATCCTCATTCTCATGAACTGCTGTTACTAAACGCTCAATAGCTTGGTAAACTGTAGCAGCCTCTTGTTTAGTAAGAAGACGATTCTTTAGTTTGACATAACCGTTCTTTAGAATAAGAAACGGTTTACCTAATGGTTTAGAGAAAGACACAGAACCATTGTCCAGTGCTCCTTCAGATGTAGGAATTTCTACAACAGCCCTATTAACTAGATCTTCGTTAGTGATAAGCCCTGCATCTTGTACAGATGTAACAGCGTCTTCTGTAGGAACAAAGTTATTCTTTTCATCTAGCTCACCAACCACCTCAGGAATACCAAACGACGCATCAATACTGTATGTATCTGTGGATGGGTTATTTAATGTTTGTGTTCTCCACTCATCATACTGCTTGGTGAGTTCTTCCACCACTTCAGTTGGAGTGTCCTTTCTGAACATAGAGTCGTTGTTTGACCACTTAAGTTCAGCATTAGGAAATACTTGGAATATAGCAGCGTTTAAATCTTTAGAGGCTAAGGGTTTACCATCAATACCCACTAAGCGTTTTACTGACTCATCGTCAGGATCTATCTCTACAATAACCAGTGCAATTGTTTCCTTAGGATCGGTGTCTGCAGTTTGGTCACCTTTGTCTTTTAAGAACTGTGTTAAGCCAGGAAGTATGCCACCTTCATTTTTAGAAGTGACAATGATACCACGCAGATTTTCTCTGTTAGGCATCTTGTCCATGTTAGCTGCAAACCTGTTAGCTCTTACGTGATGGTCTGCTAATGGTCCTCCTGCAAACTTCTCACTAGGAGCAGTGGTTCCTGTCACTACATACAGATCAGGTTTCTTAGGATCGGGTTCATAGTCATACTCGTACATTTCTGTTTGAACCCCATCATCTGCTGTCTTTAAGAAACGCTTTATAAGTTTTTGATTACGAGCAATTTGTTCTTCTTCAGCCACTCTTTTTCTGTACTCTTCAGCAGTCTTTTCTAATGCTTGTAATGCTTCTAGTTTAGGTTCTCTTTCGCTTAGGATTTTCTCCAACCCTTCTTGAATATCCTTTATGTCAGCCTCAAGCTTCTCAGCTCTTTTGGTCATATCAGGAATCTTCAACTCTTCAGCAAACTCACTAATCTGGTCCTCCAGTTCCATGACAGTTTCTGTCAACCCAAGCTTCTCCTGTATATAGTTTTTAGCTCCCTGCTCACCAAGATAGGGCTCTATTCTATTCTGAAGATCTTCTAGATATAAAGGAAGATTTGGATTCTCTTCTCTTAGACGTGTAATATAATCATTGAGAAGAGACATAGCTGTTTGGATGGCACTATCTATACTCTCAAGTAGCTTGTATCCACTATCGAGGGACTCAACACTGGTTTTAATAACCTCACCAGTATCATTAATCATAGCCTTTAAATCCTTGATAGCTTCATCAAAGGTGTCAGGCAGATTTTCTCTCTGGTCGTATAAGCTCTTTAGATAGTCTCTGGTTTGCTCAAGCTCATCTCTTTCCTCTTCTAATTTCTTGATAGCATCCTCTGTACCAATATATGTTCTTCTCAGGTTCTCTAATACTTTCCTCTGAGCTTTAGATATTTGTTTTTTGGGCTCACCCTTTTTAGTAGTGGTTATCTTCTTAATCTCTTCATCAGCTTTCTGTAAAGTGGCTCTAGCATCTTCAAGCTTTTTATCTACTTCCTCCCTAGCAGCAGTAACTTTTTGAACTGCTTCAGCCAGGATAGCGTCTCTTTCAGCGTATAAAGAAGAGAGTTCATCTTCTCCCACCTTTGCAGTTAATGCTTCTTTAGCTCGGTCAGATAGCTCTTCTTCAGAATAAATCTTAGCCACCTCATACCCTTCCTTAACCACAAACATGTCTCTTGTTACATTATACTTCTTCTTACCATCTAATGTAACAAACACAAGCTTGCCTGTCTTACCCTCATATCGTACATTTCCCTGTACAGTTTTACCCCTACCTAATTGATAAGTGAATACATTACCAGCCACCTCAGTGTAAAACTTGGCATTAGGTTTGTTTTCAACAGCACTAATTTCTTCAATGTCTTGTCCATCAAAGAAATCTTTCTTCACTGTAAATATCTCACCATCTTCTTTAGGGTCACGACTGCTCACCTGAAGGACCAATTTACCATCAGGACTTTCACCAAGAACAATGAAACGAGAGAACATCTCATGCTTCACTCCCTTCTTGGTTCTTTTTACAGGTACACCGATGTAGTATTCCTTTCCTGTTTCAAATTTGATTTCTCCTTTCTGAGTGTCAACAGTTACAGCACCTTTATCTTTGGTTCCTTCTGGAGCTTTAGCAGGTCCAGTTTTATACTTAGCTGGGTTTAACTTTATGTCGTTATACTCATCAATGAATGCTTTTTTACGCATTGCCATCTCAGTCAAATCCTTAGCATTTGTCTTGAGATCTTCTCTCTCATCGTCAGTTAGTCCAGGCTTGGTGTTTATTTGTTCAGCTAAATCTTTAATAGCTTCTTCACTAGGTTTACCATCAGTTCCTACAGATTCTAAGATTTCACTAGTGTTTACACCTGAGAGACCAAGTGTTTGATTTACATCGCTTATACGTTGGTCGTAGTTAGCTATCTTAGAACCAGCATATACCATCTTGCTGATTACATCATCTGTGTATGTACGTTCTCCATTAGGTCCTACTACACCCCCATACTTAATTTTAAGGTCACCATCTAACTTAGCAGCTACATTTGCATGTGCCTGCAGGTTATCAAGTCTCTTAATAAAAGATGGCTGAGTGTCAGTGGGTGCAGCATATCCCTCCTGTTGGAGTTTAAGAAACCCTCCATCACTTAACGCCTGGTTCCTCAGGTCATTTATTTCATAATCAACAGCTTCTTTAGCTCTATACTTTAGACGAGTTTCAATAAAGGTGTGAGCATAGTCAAACTCTAAGTCCTTGGCTTCCAATATATCACCTCTTCTAATAGCAGCTTCTCTTTCCTCTTGAATGATTTCAGCAGCCTTTAGATTAGAATAGGCGCTCTTCATCTTATCCTTAATCAAAGAGTTGTTTAATGCTGTAACAGCTTCATCTCTCAGTTTACCCTGTTCTCCACCAAAACCAAACACACCTCTTTCTCCAATCTTACCAGTTTTACCAAATACAGGAAGACCACCCTTAACACCTACAAAACCAGCAGATTGTAATGCTCCTGCAAATCCACCAGTGAATACATTTAATAATCCCTCATCGGTGGTGAGGGCCTCGTTCAGACCAAAAAATATAGCATCATCTGTAACTGAAGGCTTTTCACCTTTTGCTTTTTTAGAGAAGTAGTTTTGTGTACCTGTTTGAATAGCATACTGAGCACCCTCTTCAAAAGCCTCAGCTGTATTGAATAACAAGGATGCAGCTTTACCCGCTCCATACAGACGCTTTCCAAACCCTTTTTCTGGAAGAGTGGACACATACTTACCCTCTTTAAAAGCCACCTTATTTAAGATGTCCTTATCACTTTTGAAAGAAGAAGAAAATATTCTGGGTAGTTGGATATAGTTTGTTGCAGTGAGGAGAGCACTATTACCTAGATAGCTCCAGTTTCCTACACTTTCTGCAAGTCTGTTAATCTCTTGTAAATCAGCAGGTGTGGGATCATACCCACGAGTTGCCTTGAAATTATCAATCATCTGCTGTCTGAAGTCTTGGGAGTTGTTTAATGATTCCAACCCTGCTTCACCTGCAGTACCAAATGTGGCAACAATAGCTCTGTCAGCTTGCATAAGTCCAAGACCAATACTCTTCTGTGCAGAAGCAGCTAGCCCACTTAGACGAGAATTAATTGTAGCAAGCCTCTCTGCTTGAGGAAGTATAGAGGCCTCAGATATGATAGCGTCTGCTCTAGAGGCCATTTTTGCACCAGCTCCCATGATACGAGAAGTGGCACAAGAGCTTTGAGTGCTCCTCCCCATGCGAAACCTGATGCAAAAGCACCTATGGAAAATCCTAGGTTCTTTACAATATTATCCCATAAGAAGTTACCAGTGAATAAGTTAGCAGGTTCCCACCAGCTTCCGTTTCTTTCTCTTTCTGTTTTGTAATGGGCGTATGTATCCTCTAGAGATGTAGTGTATTCGTTGAGAGATCTGGTTAGTTCGTTGTCATAAAAGGATGAGAACTTCTGATCTTGGACAGATTTAAAAATACCATAAACTAATCCTGCAGTACCATTAATGAATGTGGCACCAGCATTACCAGCCATTTTAACAACACCATTGTACATCTTGTCAAAGGTGCCTTGAGACTGGGCATACATCTCCTCATTATCCCTTCCAGGAAAATACAGGGGGTATCTACCAGAAAAGTCTACACCAGCAGTGGGAACCGCTGGAAAATCACTTCCTGTTTTAGGGGCTGCTGTGTTTAACAAGTTTTGAAAAACATCTTGATAATCAGCAGTCTCCTTTTTAGGACTGTACGCATATGCGCTCCTATACTCACCAACTAAATCAGGAGGAGTAAAGGGTAGATTTACAGGCTTTATGGGTTGTTGCTCGTCTGCCATTATTATCTCTTCTTTCTAATTTGTTGAATAACTGTTGAATTAATTCCACTAGGAAGATAATCCAACTGCATGTTTATTTTTCCATCTGCAGGACTCACTTTAAAAAAGGGAGTGGGATAGACTATAGGTTCTACATTTCCTGCATTGTCGTGTAAGTAAATTTTAAACCACAGCTTATTAGGATCTTGAGCATCCTCATCTAATTCTCCTGTAGCTGTAACACCTGGAATATTTAAGTTGGTAAAATCAGAATCATTAAACCATCTAGTTCCATCAGAGTTAGAGGACCCACTTAAATTAGATGTTTTATAGTGATTGATTTGTTCTAACACCTTTGGCATAGGAACATTTCCAGGAGCTTGTTTACCAATTAAAAATTCATAATCATTACTATCTATTTGCACACCATAAGTTTTTCCATTCTTGCCTGTTATTTTAAGAACGTGAGAAGATGGAGAATAAGCAGTGGGTCCTGGTGTAGAGGTCACTTTAATTCCAGCAGCACCCTCTCCAAGTAGAGCAGCTTGCATATCCTCTTCATTAAAACCAGGAATTTCGTTAATGTTTGCTCCGTATTTACCAATCACTGAAGATATGCGATTCTTATAATCTTCAGTTTTCATGTCTCCTTTTGGAACAGGGGTTGTTACCCCTTGTTTGATATACCCTTTATCAAGATACATCTTAGATTCAATCTTAGCAAGCTCCCTGTAGTTAGATGTAGATAGATAAGATGCAGCATTTCTAATAAGCGGATGTGCTGATATACCTCCTTCTATTCCTGATGTGTATATGGCATTTATCAGCTTTCCATACATAGCATCTCCAAACCTAGCCTTTAAACGTAAACTAGCTTGTCGAGCTCTTTCTTCTTGTTCTCTACTAGTGAAGGTGGTTCCATAAACATTAAAAGCTGAAGGCATTACATCAATAAAATCCATAATGTCAGCCCTGGAAAGATTTTTACCAGTGCCATCATCAAGAATAATTTCTCCAGGTTTAATGTTCTGATTAATTTCTTCTTGTGTAGGAACCTTTAATCCTTGTTGTTTTGCTTGCTCTATTGCAGTTTTTCTTATATCTTCTATTCTACCTTTTTGCAAAGATAGATCCTTTGAAAGAACATCTTGTTGTTCCACCAGTCCTCTTAGTGTGACAGGTACACCATTCTTATTTTTTTTCCAGGCTTCAAGTTGTTTAGCAGCAAACCTTGCTGTAAATGTATTTATATCACCAGATGTAGGATCTACCACCTCACGATTTGCCTTTGCATATGAATAGATTGCCTGTTTCATTCTGTTTTCGTACTGGGAATCAGATTCATCAGGCTTCTTAGGATTTATACTTTTAAAGTATTCAAGTGTTAGTTGGTAGTTAGTTTGGTTCAGAGTTTGTACATTAGCTGCATAACTATCTTCAACCATAGCTTTAGCAGTGCCTTCCCCAAGAGATGTATCAATAGGTTCTCTTACAAAATCACCAGGACCAGCAGTTGGGAGTTTAAGTCCAGGTAGTTTCACGCCATACTTATAGAACATCTCAAGAGCCTTCATCTCTTTGTCATACTCAAACTCTCTGTCTTTTCTTTTCTGTTCTTCAGACCAATGATAGTCTGCAATCTTGTCTCTTTGGATATCTCTATTGAACCTGTTTTGGTCCATTGTGACAGTCCACATAGGACTTACAGTGTGCTTAGTGTCTACATCTTGGGAAGATAGTCTTTTGGATATATCTACAAGATAGTTATTTGTATACAGACGTCCACGCACATAGTCAGGATCTGTAGCAACAACACTTAAGCTTTTGTCTCTAGAAGATTCAACAGATGATTTAAGTCTGTCAAAGTATTGTAACTGTTCTGAAAGAGATTGAATTTTAGCATCATCTCTATCATTCTTGCTTTCTTCGTTTACTAGAGCAGCCTTTATGTTTAATAATTTGCTGTCAATAAAATCAAGCTGAGGTTTAGATGTTCTTATAATGTCATCCCTCAGAGCGGTTACACTTTTACCTCGATTTAAATATTCACCGTCTATTGCAAGTTGTTCATACTCAGCGGGTCCTAGTGCAGTTTGGATAGCTCCTAATATTTTATTAGCATCCTTACCCTTTAATGTTTTCTCCACCATTATCGGGTTCCAGTCTAATACCATGTTGCCATTCTCATCCTGCTTATATACAGGATTTCCGTTTGCATCTGTTTTAAAGAGCTGCTGAACAGAGGTAGAATCAAGACCCACAGATGCTGCAACATCCTTTATCTTTCCCCACACATCCACTGGTGTCATATAGGATGCAGTTAAAGATTGACCTGGTTCACTACTATAGAGCCAATTCTGACGTCTTCTGTAATAGCGATCAGCGTTTGCAGGATTGAACTTACCACTTTCTTTATCCTTTTGAATTCTAGCAAGTTCTGCTTTATCTTGAGCAGTTGATTGAACAGCTGCTCTAATTTTAGGATCTTGTCCTATTTGACCAATCATTCCCCCTACAGAGGTTACTAATTGAAAATTAGAGAAGTCACCTGCAGCCACCGTCTTGAGGTTATTACCTAGTTCGTTGAGTTTGGATTGCAAATAAGCTTTATCAACATCAGGCAAAATCTCAAGACCACCAATCTTATCTATCTGAGACTGAATCTTTTGGATGCCCTCATCATAGCGCTTTTGCTTTTCCATACCCACCATCATCATTGCCTCTACAGGCAACTGCTGCACGTACGGGTTAAACTGGGGTATTATGTCGGTAAATGAAGCCATGGCATATCAAGTTAGCAAATGTAATATGAATAATTAGATTTTCCAAGAGGTATAACGAATTCTGGTAATTCGCTATAACTGAGTTAGTTAGAGATTTTTAAAAGCTTTTACAACTGAACTATTTATACCCTTTTTCTTGTTCACCTTTTTACCATCTTTACCAGACGTACGATACATTTCTTTTATCTCTTCAGGGGTAAGCATTCTGTTATCCATCTCTGGAAACAGATTCTCTACATACGCAGGTGGGGTAGTTTGAGACGCAGACTGTGGAGGAGCAATAGGAACCTGTCTGTTAATTGGAGCTGTATTTTGACTTATAGGAGGTATAGGTGTGCCCATTCTATCTACAGGAGTTAAGTCTCCACTTCCCGTGTACACTGTAGGTATCTGAGGTTGGAAGGGTGCGTTGACATTAAATGCTCTGAAACGAGGATCAAAACGGAAACCGTATAGATTTTGTGCAGTAGCTAATGTTCTGTTTTCCAATTGGTTACGCATAAATTTATCACCAATAGATTTCAGTGCTTCTATATTAGTTCCTTTTGTAATAGATTTAGCCTTCTCTTGTCTTTCGTATTGCCTATCTAAAATAGCTAGATTTTGTAAACCGAACTGGTTTAGAAGATTTCTGTTTTGCTCATACACACGTTGCTTCTCAGCCTGGTTCAATCTAAACTGCTCACCTAGCACTTTTTGGTTAGCCTGGTATTTCTGAGCGTTCAACATAGATTGAGCAGCAGGATTGTATCCCAACATTCTTTGCTGTGATCTGAAGGTAGCCTCATTCTCATTTAATATATCCTGTAGAGATATATCATAAGGTGTGGATAATTGAGGCTGCATGGTTTGAGCCTGTACAGGTTCTAACTGATTGGTAGCCAATGCGTACATCTCACCAATCAACTGTCTTGGATCAAGGTCCTCCTGATCTGGGCGTACAACATATGGAAGTGCTGCTCCTATAGCATCAAGTACTTGAGACCTTTTGTAATTGGGTGTCACATCAAATGACTTCCTAAGACCTGTAGGTGGAACATAAGTTTCCATTGAAGGCAGTACTGGAACAAGTTCATCCTTTGTAGAAGTAGTGGGTGTAGTTTTAGCAGCATCTGTTGAGTATAAAGACGCAGCGCTTGCAGTTTGTCTACCAAAGTCACCATCCACTCTCAAACGAGTGGGAACACCTAGTTTCTCAGCTTCTCTATTAAACGCCATTTGGAAATCTTCAACATCGCTCTCACTAGAAGGATCAAAGTCTTCCCAATTGTACCAAGGATTTCTAGCCTTCATTGCCTCAAAATCTGCTTGAGTTACACCTCCATAGAATACATCACCTTTTGTCTGTCCCTTAGGTACAGTGGGAAGAGCCTTTACTGTCTTCAGTTTCTTACCATCTTGAGCTGTTTCTTTGAATGCCTCTTTGTCTACCTTCATCTTACCTCTAGCCAAATCATCAGCAACCAATCCCATTTCTTCAGCTGTATCATTGATGGCATTCTGCAAGGATGCAGCAGTCATCTTCTTATCTGCAAGTTCTTTGAGTTTTTGATTAGCTCCTAACATAGTGTATTGCAAAGAGTTAAGTGTCATTTTATCTATAGGACTGCTCACCTCAAAGTCTTCTAACATCTGCGTTGCTTTATCAAGCTTTTTGTTCTGCTTGTTCTCTTTCTTAGATAGATCAGCCACATAGGTTTTGAACTTCTTACCCTTAGCCTCTTCTCCAAGCAT
>Ga0315909_10002349_pt1 | contig 24266 bp, 21 predicted proteins | sample LakEriMetagenome_11_FD_203527 | JGI IMG/M metagenome (GOLD analysis project Ga0315909, IMG submission 203527) | Freshwater fungal communities from buoy surface, Lake Erie, Ohio, United States - Buoy 2 MA125 | ecosystem: Environmental > Aquatic > Freshwater > Lake | place: USA: Lake Erie, Ohio...
AAATGTTCTGATTGAGAAATTGAGTGAGAATAGCACATGGCGTGGGCTAATTTTGGTTGCGACTGCTCTTGGCGTGAAACTTGATCCCGCAATGCAAGAGGGAATTTTGGCGGCTGGGTTGAGCCTCGTTGGACTCATCAATATCATCCGCAAAGATAAAAAATAAATGTTAGAAAAACTAATTGCCATTGCGGAATCGCAAGTTGGCGTTAGAGAGATTGGCGGGAATAATCGCGGAGATCAAATCCGCGAGTATCAGAAAGCAACTGAGCTTGCTCCGGGTGCTTGGCCTTGGTGTGCCGCATTCATTGATTGGTGCATCAAGGAATGGCTTGAAGATTCTCAAGTTGTTAAATGGCTCAATCTGAAAAACAGAACCCCCGAAGAGTGGCGACCAAAAACTGCGCTTGCTTATGGCTTAACTGCATGGGCAAGGCAGCGTCCGAATACTACTCGCATTTTCACTGAAAAAGACAGAGCAAAACTTGGAGATATAGTCACATTTGACTTCTCTCATGTTGGTTTTGTTGTCAGTGACAATGGAATCTGGATAGAAACACTAGAGGGAAATACGAATGGCAAAGGCGAGAGAGATTCAGAGTCTGGTGATGGCGTTTGGAGAAAAATAAGAAAAAAAACTCTTGTAAAAGATTTAATTCGCATTAATCCAAGCGGCTCCATCAATAAATAAATGGCAAACATAAATCATAAGTGGAAGCGGATACTAGCTGTGTCCTGTTCCCATGCTAAATATTGTGATAAGGAAGCATGGCTACAGGTAATGTGTTTCAGAGAAAAATACAAGCCAGATACAATTTTGCATCTAGGAGACTTCATTGATATGTCTGCGCTAATGGGAAATGGTGCTGGTTCTGGAAGTGATGGAGATGAGATAACTCCAGATATTGATACTGGATTGATGCACTTGCGAGAACTGATGGCTGGATGCAAAGACCCATACATCCTTTGTGGCAACCATGAAGATCGTGCTTGGAAGCTCACAAATAGCAAGAATGCTGTAACACAATATTGCGCTCACAAGATTGTTTGTGCGATTGAAGACACATCAAAGAAACTAAAAGCTCGCCTCATTCCATATTCAGGAATTGAACAAATTGTTGATATTTCCGATATGGGTTTTACTCACGGAACTTGCTTTGGAGAATCAGCCGCTAGAGATATGGCAGAGCAGTATTGCGACAGGAATAGGCGAAAGATAATCATGGGACATACCCATCGTGTAGCCATTCAGAATGCCAGAACATATCATGGTGGCACTTGCTATAATATCGGAACATTGACAGCTCGCGGTGCATTAGAGTATGCAAAAAATCGCAGAAGCACATTCAGTTGGTGTCAAGGATGGTTGTGGGGTGAGTATTGTGAATCATTACATCAGTCATCTCTACAAATTACCCAACGCGCAAAGGGAGATGTGTGGAGGTTGCCGATATGACACCAAATGATTTCTTAAAAATCATCCAGCAAGAAACCATGCCATTGGATGAAATTCCTGATGGTTGGCATTCCACTGAAGAATTATGTGAAATGTGGAATTTGTCCAAGTCAATGGTTCAGCAAAAAATTAAAACTGGGAAAGAGCTTGGATATGTTACAGAGAAGAGGTTCTTGATTAAGAAGAATGTGGCTAGAAGAGTCCATTATTACAAATTCCATGAAAAAGAAAATAATCAAAAAGACAATAAACGGAAAGTCATGGAAGATACGATTAGGTCATGCGGGAAAAACAAACGGAGTCGATAACGATGGCATTTGCGACTATTCGATTAGAACTATTTTCATCAATCCGAAATGCGAAAGGTCAATGTTAAATGTTCTCTGCCATGAATTGCTTCATGCAAGGTTCCCTGATCTTGAGGAAGAAGCCGTCGAAGACATGGGGACTCTTTTGGCTGAAAGCTATGAAGAAATGGAACAAATTTCTTGATATGTTTTGACAAAGCAATTTTAAGCAATTAAATCAACTAAATCATGTCTTGCAATTGCAATAATTCTACCTACAGCAACACCTGTTGCCCTGACACTCCATATCCGCAGGTATCGCATGAAAGCGTTCCAAGCCTGATTGATAATCTTGTTTATGCTCTGTACGGAGACATTACAAAGTCTGTTGTAAATGGTCGAGTAGTTTGGAACATACCATGTGATCCGACTGATGATCCTGCTACAATTGTTGATTTTCCAAGACTGCCCGGCGAGGGATTACTTTGCTACATCATTCGTTACTTTGACACTTTAGCACCAGTATTGCTTGATGTAGTTACTATTTCTGGAACTCAAACAATCACTGGGCAAAAAACATTTACACTCCCAGTTCTTGGAGATGCGGTAAACAGCAGTCTTACTCAAACAATTGCAGGTCAAAAGACATTTACACTCCCAGTTCTTGGAGATGCGGTAAATAATACTCTGGCGCAAACAATCACAGGGAATAAAACATTTAACTGGATTAAACTTCCTGTAGGAACAACTGGAACTCGTCCAACTGGAGAGACTGGTCTAGTTCGTTTCAACACGGATCGCAACCAATTTGAAGGATACAACAACACAACTTGGTCTGGTATCGGAGATCAACCTGTTGGTGGTGGAACGAATCGTCTTTTCTTTGAAAACGACCAAGTAATGACTACCAATTACACCATTACATCTGGCAAAAATGCAATGTCAGCAGGGCCAATCACAGTTAACTCTGGAGTTGTATTGACAGTTCCAGCAGGCAGCGTTTACACAATCGTATAATATTATGTCACTAATACTTGACGGAAATTCTGGAATTACACTAAACGATAAAGGCGTTAATTTGCCTACAAATATTGTAATTACTTCAGGCACAGGTTCTCCTGAAGGAGTTATTGCCGCTCCTGTCGGAAGTATTTATACAAATATTTCTGGAGGAGTATCTACAACTTTGTATATTAAAACATCTGGAGCAGCAACAGCTACTGGATGGACAGCTAAATAATACTATGAGTCTCATCAAAGCAAACGCAGTCCAGATCGGGCAATCTAATGACGCAACGGAGAACTTCACGCTGGCAGTGCCATCGTCACCAGACGGCACGATTAAGTTGGCACGGGGCAATTCTGGCGCAACTACGCAGGATGTGATGAATGTGAGCAATGCTGGAGTTGTCTCGTTTCCGCAAGGTCTTGGCAATATCAGTAGCGGAACTGCGATTGCTACAGGCAGCACGACTGCTCGTTCACTTGCTAATCGCTTTGCTGATGTAGTGAATGTGTTGGATTTTGGTGCTGATCCTACCGGAGCAGTTGATAGCACAACGGAAATTCAAGAGGCGATTGATTCTGGAGCTGAAAACTTGTGGATTCCTGATGGCATTTATCAGATTAGGACGGTGACTATTTCCAGAAACATGACCATTTCTGGCACAGGCACATTCAAGCGCAAGGACAACTACGAAACAAACGACACCTCTGCCGGGGCAGCAAACAACACGATGTTTGACATCGTAGCCCATGTCACAGTCAACTTTCAAGGTGTGACATTTGATGGTAACCAAGCCAATCAAAATGTAAACACTCCATCAGGTACATTGCTTCGTGTCTATAATGTAACTGGTGCATCTGGTAGCGTTCTCAGTCTGAATGCAGATGGTTGTACATTCTTGAACATGACCCGTGCAGCGATCACGATTAAAGGCAAGATCGGAGAACCGGGAGAAGAAATTGCCACCGTCACAAACTGTCTTTTCAAGGATTGCCGACCCGGTATTGGCGCAGGAGATCCGCTCTCAACTAACGCCAGCGGATTCGCCCCGACATTCATCAATGTCAACGACCGAGCAAGGCTAATTGCAAGCAATAACCGATTTATTTATACAGGTTCTGTAGCAATAGGCGACTATGCCCCTTCAGCAATTAGATTTACTTATATTGATGGAACGACTAACGCTAATGGCTCTCGTGGAATTGTAGAGGGTAACTATTTTTATCGTTGTGGTCGTTCAGATATTGGTTATACGGGAACGCCAAACGCAAATAATGGTTTAGGTGTTATTGAGGCTTACACCATAGGTCAAGACATTATTGTTGCCAACAACACATTTGAAACCTCTTACAGTGCGTGTGTTAGGGCGAAATCCAGTTGTAGTGGTTTGGTTGTAAATGGCAATGTGATGACTGATTGCAGTGAGCCGGGAGTAAGTATTGGGCCAATTGGAACAACAAACGGGACGCAGACAGGAAAAATAGTTGTATCCAATAACATAATTAAACTTGCAGATTCTGCTGGTGTTATTATCGTAGGAGACAGCACTGTATCTCCAACTGAAATCTCAGACATTGTTATTTCTGACAACCACATTTCTGACTTAACCAATGTTAATGCTGCAACCGGAAACATAGCGGCAATTTGTGTTCGTAACGCAAGGCGCGTTTCAATTACAGGTAATGTAATTCACGACGCAGACGTTGATGCAATTCTTTGTGGAATCAAAGTCCGAAATTGTATTGACGCGCTTGTTTGTAATAACAGTTTGCACAACATCGGAAGTCACGGCATTTATGGCAACACGATCACCGAAGAATTTATTGCGTCCTCCAACATCATCAAGTTCTGCGGTGGTAATGGAATCATCGTCGATTCCACCGCAACCCCAGACTGCGTATTTGTAGGCAACCTTATTGATACTGTTGTCACTTACGGCATCTTGGCACAGCAGGCTCGATATATGACCATAGAGGGAAACATCGCGCTTAACGTGTCTGGCACTAGTCGAGGTTTCTTCGTGCCTTCTAATGCTACCAAGGCAACCGTTCAAGGCAACATCACCAACGCAACGATTCCTATTTTTTACACGCTGTCTAGCAACGTCACCGTAGCAGGTAACAGTTGGAATCCTTCTGTTGCTCAAAAAGCAACAAATGCCCCAACGAGCGGCACATGGTCTGTTGGAGACATTGTGTGGAGAACCGACCCAGTTGCTGGTCAACCCCCCGGTTGGGTGTGCGTAACGGCTGGCACTCCCGGAACATGGAAAGCAATGGCGAACTTGGAACCATGATGAACAGCCAGCCTATCCGCTGCCAATCCGACTTCCCAAGCAAACACGACCGATACGAAGATTAAAAAGAAGAAAAATAAAACATGAGCGCAAACATTAAAGCATCAGTAGACGGAACACAAGCAATCATCGGGGTAGGAGGCGTTGACCAGATGACAGTGAGTAACGCTGGCGTAGTCACGGCAAACAGCTTTGTAGGGCTGAATAACTCCAGCGTGACGGCAACTGGATCGACTACGGCAAGGACATTGGCTAATCGGTTTGCTGATGTGGTCAATGTATTGGATTTTGGTGCTCATTCAATTACTGAAGCTGGATATGAAACATTTGATTCTACCACTGCAATCCAAAATGCAATTAATTCTCTTAATGATGGAGGAACCGTTGTAATTCCTGCAAATACATATCGCATTAACTCGACTATCAATATGAAGTCAAATGTTACAGTGCAATGCGAGTTTGGAGTTATAATTAATGGAGAAAATGTTGCATCTGGTGATTTAATAACATTTACAGGATCAGTTGGAAGTGAATTTCTTTTTTCTGAAGCAAGAACGCGAGGTGATACTACCATAAAACTTTCTGGTTCACCCGGATTTTCTGTTGGAGATATTATTCATCTTGTTAGTTACAAAAGCGTTTTTGATCCGGGAACATATAATCTTGGAAATAGCGCAACGGATAATTGCTATTACAGTGAATGGAATATTATTGCACAAGATTTAGGTGGTGGATTATACCGATTAGCTATTCCATTTGAATTTCCCGACTGGACAACAATCTCAAAAGCCAAAAAAGTTACTCCATGTAAAAATGCTAATTGGATTGGCGGCACATTAAATCGCACATCCAGCGGTAATGCTGGTGACTCAATTTTTGCAAGCTCATGGGCTTATGAATGTTCAGTTAGAGATGTTGAAACTTACAGGGGTTCTCGTCCCGGATGGACTATTGAATGGATGGAATCATGGAGATGTGAAGCAAGCCGTATTACAAATAATAATGATCCAACATTATTGTTCAACTATGATATAGATCATGCAAATCTAAATAGATTTAAAACAGTTGGTTCACAAGATTGCGGATTTATTGATTTGAAAGAGTCTTTTGGAACACAATCTGTAGATTTTACTTATTCTTCTAGTCAAGCTCCATATTCAAATATCCGTTCTTATTGTCGAAATGGATTTTTCTATCGTTGTTTTGAGGGTCTTACATCACATCCCGGAGTATACCAAGATCAATGGATTGGAAATACAATTACAGATTGCGGTGATGATGGATTTGTATTGCGTGGGTATATGCCAACAATTCAAGGCAATATAATAACATCAACAGTAGATATTACTGACAGTTTAGTGTTTACAGCAGGATCGTTTGTAATTGGAAGACGATATAGAATCACAACTCTTGGAGACACAAACTTTACGCTTATAGGCGCAAGTGCTAATACTGTTGGTATTTATTTTGTAGCTACAGGAATTGGGTCTGGCACTGGAACAGCAACTCAAGTAGACACATATGGAATTCGTCTTGGATATGGAGGCGCAAGACGAGCCGATATAAGTAACAATGTAATTTCTGGATTTTATGGAGCTATAAGTATTTACGGAAGCACAACATTGGGTGAATGGACAAATATAATTTGCAATATCCACGATAATGAAATCAGAAATTGTTTTATTGGTTTGTCAACTATAGGCATTGGAGAAACAAATGATTTTCGATTTATCACTTATCAGAGTAACAGACATTCTGCAATGGGAAGATATATTGTGTATTTTCCAGAATATGTAGCTGGATGCACAATCAAAGACAATGTGCTTGATGGCTCATTCCGTTACGATGGAATTGGAACAGATGTTGCATTTATTTATGCAGTTGGGAACTGTCCAGCAATTACTATATCTGGGAATCAATGGAACAGACCAAAAGGAACAAATAATGGAAAAACAAAATACTTTACGTTTATAGGTTCAATTTCTGATTTAGTTAAATTTCCAAAATCAGATTGGGCTGCGCTTACTGTATTGGAAAATAATTATTCTACTTTTGTTAATGATGCGTTGTTTGTATACTACAACATTTCTTCTACAAATTATGTTCAATTTAACAGTTTATTGCCTTTATACTATTCTTCAATAATTTCTTCTGGCGTTGCTGAAGTTATATCATCATTGAGTAGAACTTCGTATTTGCAAGTTGAAACTGAAGGAAGTAGCGCAAGTGATGATCTTGATATTGTTGATCCATATACAAATTGTTTTGTTCAAGAAGGAGATGTTTTATACATAAGGTCTACATCCAGCGCGAGAGATGTTATTATACGAGATATTAATACATCAGGAGCAACTATTAATGGATTTCAAACGCCTCTTAACGCATCAATAACACTTGGAACTTCAAATGATATTGTAATGTGTATTCATAATGGAACACATTGGTTAGTTGCATCTCAATCTCTTAACGGATAATATTTTGATAATTATGAATTGGCCATCCGACTTCCCAAGCAAACACGACCGATACGAAGATTACAAAGAAGAAAAATAAACTATGAGCTACTGCACACCTTGCCCGCCATGCGACTCGGAATTTCCGTTGTTGTGTGAACCACTTGAATAATATGCCATACACATCTAAAAAAGTAAGTTTGCCAGAGGGCTTTGTTGACCTTGGCGAAGAAATGAATCCAGCAATGGCTATTGAGATTGAGCGTGAACCATCTTCTGTTCACTATCCTTCTCTCTATTTTAGCAATGCTAAAGAGTTGATGGATTTCCCTAAAGAAGGAACTGCTGTCATTCACTTCAAGAAGGTCATGGAGAAGAAAGAGACTATTATGCGCGATGGCGAAGAGAAGAAATGCTATTGCGTAGAACTTGAAATTCATGGTATCAAATCCAATGGTAAATCCAAGATGGAACCAATGATGGAAGAAGAAGAGGATGACGAGGATGCTATTGAAAAAGGCTTGAAAGAAGCCGAAGGCGAAGAAGAAAACGAAGAAGAATACGAAGATTAATTTTATGGCTAAGAAAAACGAAATGCTCACTGAAGCTCCAACACCAACACCAGAAGCGATGCCGGGGGAAATGGCCGCACCAACTCCTGACATGGCTCCTCCTGCTGGTGGCAAGGTTATGGTTCAAATGCCATCTGATGCTTTTGATTCCATCTACACACTTGTTAGCCAGCTTCAATCTGGTCTTGAAACTCTCAAGGCAGAGGTTGACGCTCAAAAGGGTGGCGAAGCCGTTGCTGTTGCCGAAGAAATGGCTCCAGAGGCTGTTGCAACCGCTGAAGACGAAGAGTTTCTTAAATCACTTGCGGCAGAAGGTTCGATGCGATAATGTCGCGCCATGTTTGTCTCGCAAATCTTTGAGGAATGTGCTGAAATTCTAGGAACGACTGACGAAAGTAAAATCTTTCGTAAAATTCAGCAGGCAGTAGCGACCTTGATGGAGTCTGGTCACTGGACTCACTCTGTCGCTGATGTTGATGTATGCACTGGCTGGGATCGTTGTTCCATCACGCTTCCTCGTAACATTGATGTTCCTCTAGCGGTAAACATTGATGGTTCTCCTACATACTTCCGTAATCGTTTATTTCAATACCATGTAAACAAAGGCGGAATGTTTAATTCCGTTGAATGGGCATGGGATGATCGCGGATATGTTGCGACACTCATGGACATTATTCAGCCATCACAGCTTGTTGCTGTTGCAGAGTTGGAGAATGATGTTGGCAAGATAATTCGCGTTCTTGGAAACGACCAGAACAACCGCGCACTTCGCTCACAACTTGCGAATGGAACTGGCGTTGATGGATTGCTTATTCCTATTCACTCGCAGAGTGATTTTGCTTATGGAACGATTGCACCAGATGATGCGACTGTAAAGACCCGTAGTGTTGCTATTACGCCAATAAATCTCTTTACTAGCACAGCCTCTCACGGACTATCATCTGGTCAAGGAATGAGCGTTACAGCGGAAACTGGAACGATTCCTGTAGCGTTGGAGAATGGCCAGACATACTATATTGGAGTTATTGATGCGTTCACAGTCCAGCTTTTCAATGATCCTCTTAATGCTCAAGCGTTGAATTACCCAATCAATCTTCAGAGCATTGTTGGTGCTGGGAATCTTGAATTTAAAGATAGCCGTGAATCACAAGTTGTCACCGCACTTCAACTTTCTCAAGCACCAGAATTTACACTTGAGACTGCAAATCAAATTACATTCCCTACTGGGCAATCTTTGCCTTCTCCGCTTAACTCTGAAACGATTTACTATGCTAACGCTGAAGATGCAACGCATCTGACAGTATTTGAGAGCGAGAATGATGCTAAAAAGAATATCAATCCAGTTTACACTACTGGAACTACTGCCTCGCTAAATGTTGATATTCGCAAGAGCATTGATCCTCAGACAACTCTGACTTTCTCTGTTCGCCACTACTACAATGATGGAGATCAAGTCCAAGCATTTACCGCATCTGGAAATCTACCGAAGCCTCTCATTGCAAATCAAAATTATTTTGTAAATATTATTGATGAGTTTAGTGTTTCATTGCACGAAAATCAAGCTGATGCGCTTGCATCAAATCCAACAAATCTTGTAAATCCAATTATTCTAAAAGACTCTGGAAGCGGAACAAATTCTCTTGTTAAATTGATTCCAGCAACATCTATAACTGGGACAACTCAGCAAATAAGCGCATCTGGATTAAATATCGACACACCATCTGGAACTGGGGCTAATTTTCAAGCTGTAACGATTGGATCAGTAACATCAGTCAGGGTTGTTTCTCAAGGAAGTGGATATGTTTCAGACCCAGAAGTAACATTTTCAAGTCCTCCAATATTACCTGAATCCAGCCCATTCTATGGACTTCAAAGGCAAGCAACTGGATATTCAATTAGAGATACTGTAAACAATAAAGTTCTAAATGTTGTTATAACTGATCCGGGACTTGGATACACAGAGGCTCCAATAGTAACTATTGAACAGCCTATTCAGCAGTTATTGGCAGTCACATCAATAACAAAGGTTGGTGCAACTGATACAGTTTCTGCTGGCAATCTTACTGGCTCAGGAACTACTGCAACTTGTATTATAAATAATCATGGATATTCAGATAATCAAGTTGTAACAATCAGTGGAGCAACACCATCTTATTACAATGGAACATTTACTATAAACAAAATAGATAATAATACATTTACATATACAACTCTTTCAACAATAACAACAAGTCCTGCTACTGGAACAATTATATCTACAGCATATACTGGAACAGTGGCTACAGCAACCACAAATGAAACTCATGGATATGCTGTTGGAGATAAAGTTATAATTACTGGTGCAAGTCCAAGTGGGTTTAATGGCACAAAAACAATTTTATCTGTAAATGCTCTTGCGAAAACATTTACATATACAGTTTCATCTCTTCTTGGAAGTCCTGCCACGGGAGTTTCAATTGAATCTCAAAAAATATCAGGTTCTCCAGCTACCGCTGTAGCAACAATTACAAGGTCGTTTGTTTCTCATTTCAACAAAATATCTGGCGGCTATGGATACCTAACATCTCCACAAGTTAAAATTACTGGTGGTGGGGGGTCTGGGGCTATTGCAACAGCACAGGTAAATAGTTCTATTTTAGATGTAAATCAAATATCTGTTTCGTCTGGTGTTGCTACAGTAACAACAACTTCTCCACATGGATATGATGATGGTCAAACAATTGAAATATCTGATGTAACTGGCACTTTAGCAACATATCTTAACGGGCAACAGACTATAACTTCTGTTCCAATTACTAGCAAAAACATCTCATCAATGACAAGGGTTACTGGTGGGGATATTGTTACTGTTGTTACTTCAACGAATCACAATTACTCGACTGGTGATGTTGTTAGGTTCAGTAATGTAAATCCATCTCAGTATGCTAATACTCCTTTTGTTGTTGAGGTTTATAGTGCAAATACATTTAAGTTTACAATAACAACAACAACCTCATCCCCTGTTCTTGGAGCAAGCCCTACATCTTATATTCCTAATTCGGCAGCAACAACATTTACATTTGAAGCACTTTCTGCTCCAAATGGAACGACTTTAAATGCTGGGATAACATCAACATCTGGAAATGTTACAGAAGTAAAAGCAGTTACCGCTGGAAGTGGCTATACAACAACTCCAATTGTTATTATTACTCCATCGACTGGTGTATTTGTTAGCTTTACCTCTACTGGGTCGTTGCCATCTCCTCTTGTTTCTGGAACCGCATATAGGGCAGAAACTCCTTTGTCCTCTGGAAACTTTACTGTTAAAAATACTGATTTTAGTGATATAAATATTACTTCATCTGGAACTGGAACATTGTATGTTTCGTTGTCCCGTGCATTCAGTGTTACATTCAATAATAACTGGGAAGGAGATTTTACAAATCTTTCTACTGGTCAGCAAATTTATTTTGGAACGGATTATCTTCTTCCTGCGACAAATCCTTCAATTGATAATGGTATAACACCATTTTATCTAAATAAAATCAACAATTCTACTGGTAAAATTTATAATACCTTAGTTAATGCCAACGCTGGTTCTATAGTGGATGGAACGCCAATTTCAATAACAACTCTTACAAGTGTTAGCACTACTGCAACAGCAACAACATCTACAAATCATGGATATGTTGCTGGAAATACTGTTACTATTACTGGGGCTACACCTTCTGGATATAATAAAGTTAATGCTTTAATTATATCAACCCCTGCACTGAATCAGTTTACATACGCTATTGACAGCTCACTTTCTTCAGCTACGGGAACAATCAAGGCTTACAAAACAACTGGACTTATTGTCGTTCAGTCATTCGGTGCTGGTCAGTCATATTACGCATTGAGGAAATCATTTCAGTCTTTGCCATTTGGAAATCTAATTACTCCATCTGAAATTGTATTCTTGAGCGAAGATCAAATTGTTCGATTCTCTACGACTGATACTCTTCCTTCTCCCCTTGTTGCTGGAACCGACTACACCATAAAATTGTTCGGTGACTCAATCAAGGTTTACTTGGGAGGAATCTTGCAGTCATTGACAACGCCGGGAACTGGTCAATTAAGCCTAGACATTCTTAGGGAGTTCAATGTCTTGCCATCTACAAGTATTGATGCTGATCAAGCTCACTTCAATACTGGAGATGCTGTTGTTCCTCGCGCTAAAGAAGGGGATGTATTGCCAACTGGATTGACTGCTGGAACTACATACTACGCTCGTAGGATTGATAACAATTCTTTTGAGCTTTACGACACACTTGCTCAAGCAAGAAATACTGCTTCTACTACTGGACGCAAGGCATACACAACAACTGGAGAAACTGTAGAATCAACATTCTTTATTGATTCTGTCACATTGCCAACATTTGTGAAATCTGTTGCTCAAATCGACAAACCAATTACTGAAGGCTATGTGTCGCTCTACGCTTATGATTATGGCCGTAGCAATGACATGACTCTGATCGGTCAATATCATCCATCTGAAGTTAATCCTCAGTATCGCAGGATTCGTATTGGTAAGCCTTGTGCATGGGCTAGGATTTCTTATCGCATCCAGACTCCAAGCATCACCAGCATCTACGACTTTATTCCACTAGAGCAAGAGCGAGCAATTATCACCGCTGTTCACGCTTGCGATTTGGAAGATAAAGATTTTGCTGATCAATCGGCTCGCTATTGGCAGATTGCTTTTGCATATCTCAAGAATCAGCAAGAGAGCATTGATGGTCATGCAATGTCAGTCCCACAAATAAATGCGATTTGCTATGGTGATACATCTGATCCAGTAATGTTCTAATGAAAAGCGCACAGATAACTTCAGGAAGAGAGGTAAAGGTTTCTTCTGGTTGGATTCTTGGTGTCAACTCGGTAAGGAATCCTTGGGCATTGCCAGATAACCAGATTAAATGGGCAGTAAATTGTGCTGTTCGTGGCGGGGTTGTTCAGACTAGGCCGGGATACTCAATGCGTCTCTCGCTTCCTCCGGGAAATTTCCAAGGAGGAATCTTTTTCTCATCAAACAAGCAAGCAAACGCATCTGATACTGTGATCCAAAATGGAGTCACAAAAACTATTCCAGCGCAAATTTACAATCCAGATGGCACAACATCTGTTGCCGACGAGTTGCCGTTTGTGGTGTTCGCAGTTAATGGAAATGTTTACTACTCTCCATTCCCCCTAAAACAACCGAAAAACTGGGAAGATTATCGACTTAAAGACATCAAGCTAGACCCCAATGTTGACCAGTTTGTTTTCACTTTAGCAACTCAAACCGCAAAGGTATCAACTGGAGGAGATGTCACAGTAACTCCGTCTCATCGTATCGTTGTAATACAAGATGGCATTTCTACTCCTGCCTACTGGGATGGATCAAACACAACAGGAATTCAAACAGATTCAATTCCCGTTGGATATTGGATGGCTTTTAGCGGAAACCGACTTTGGGTTGCATCAAAAAATATTGTCCTTGCATCTGATTTAGGCGATCCAATTTCATTTACAGAACGACTAACAGGAACTGGCCGTGGAGACTTTGCATTCGCTCGAATTGTCACTGGAATGACGAACTACATCGGTCAGAACAATGATACGAAATTAATTGTTTTTACTGATCGTGCGACATATTCCCTTTCAAGTGGAATCTATGATCGGACTCAATGGGTAAGCACCATTAATTTCCAAACAACATTGTATCCGACGATTGGTTGCGTTGCAGGAAAATCAATTTCATTCCAAGCGGGTCAACTCTGGTGGTATTCGCAAGGAGGATTGATCTCCGCTGACATTGCGGCATCTGCCTATATTACTTCACAGTCTCTATATCGTGATATTGAGATGGCGCGAGTAAAAGCATATATGGCTGGTGACACATCAAAGATTTGCGCGATGTCGTTTGAGAACTACTTGCTCTATTCCGTCCCTTACTTAGAGCCATGTAATTCAGCAACGATGGTTCTTGATTACGCTGCCGCCGCTGAATGGTCCGCACAACGCATTCCTTCATGGTGTGGCGTGTGGACTGGCACAAGGCCCGTAGAATGGATTTCTGGCGTTGTAAATGGAGCCCCACTTTGTTTCCATTTCTCTGTTGATTATGCCGCCACAAATGATGGTTCCTACAATCATCTTTGGGAGGCATTCATGCCGAATCGAGCAGACACATACTTTGACATTGATGTTGATGGAGGAATAACTGAAAAGGTAAATCGCATCTACTCGCAGATGGAAACAGGTCTTCTCGGTGATGGTCTTGATTTCAAACAATTCCAGTATGGTGAAATTGAGGCTTGCGAAATTGGCGGAACTGTGGATGCAAGAGTTTCGTATCGCGGTTCAAAAGGATTCTATCAAAATATTCTTGATACTCGATTGCTTGCGGTGACTTCAGATTATCAGTGGGTGAATAGCGACTACGCTAAAGAAATTGCAAATCTTGGGTTCTTAAACACGCAATATCGCAGGCTAATTACTGAAAATAGTCAGCGCAGACAATCAGCCATCACTTGTGAATCCAGCCTTACAAACGACATCGACAAGGCATTCTCTGTTTTGATTGAGTGGTGCGGAGAGATGGGCATTGAATCACTGCGTATATTCATTGATCCGTGGAGCGAGCGCAGCACTGGCGTTCCTCAATCTCCAGAGACTAAATCATGCGTTACGGCACAAGACGGAACAAGTCTTGAAATTGACTTGCTTCCTAGTCCGTATGAGCAAGCAGATACAACACAAAAATCATGGTGGGCAAAAGAATTTAGGACTACCACACTTCCATGCACGAGTGATCCTACAAAGTCTATTTCTGCTACTGCATCAGCAAGCTACTTGTCTGGAATCTCTCAAATTGATGCAAAGAACCAAGCTGGAATTCTTGCCCAGAATGCAGCAAACCAAGCCGCGCAACAATACCTTACACAGAACCCTTGTTGATATATGCCATCTATCATAACAGCTACAAAGGAAGTAACGGAGTTTCCGTTTCGATATATCTCGCCATTCAAGGATGATCCTGTTGTGCCATTGTATTCATCTGTTCCTTTATTCTCTCCCCAAGCTGGATGTTTGCCATGTGCGGCTTGTGGAAACTATGCAGACCGAAAAAAAATCATTGCACAACAGGCAAACCGATTTAAGGATTATATCCCTAATGAAATTGCGGGGAATAATCCAAAGGCAGGATTTAATTAATAAATATGAAATCTAGAATCGACTATCGACTCGTTCCTAAAAACTCATTTGAATTTGCAAATTTACAAGACTTCGCTGAATCGTTTGACCACAAAATTGTCGAACATCCTAACATCAATGTTTACGCTCATTATCGGAATGGCGAGTTGTTTGGTTATTCTGATCATGTTTTCATTCCTACTGTCTATCCAGCTTTTCACCCGTCTCATACAAGGCCGCAGGATGTGATTCAGGTGATGAGCGATTGGAGGGCGCACGCTCAACTTTCAGGAGGTCTAGGCTATATTGGTGTTCCACTTATTGATGATCGGCCAAAGTTTACTAATGATATTATGAATAAATTGGGATTGACTAAGATGGACAGAGAGATTTATAGTTACGATTCATTGACTTAAAATGGGCGGAAAAACTGTTGATCCAAGTAAATATATGTCGAGACGCGATCCATCGCGTGATGTTGCTATTGCTACGATGATGCAACAGGCTCAACAGCAACAGATGGCGAATCAGGCTGAAATGTTGAGGCAGTATGCAGGAATGGCCCCACAGCCACAACAATATGATGCTTTGGCTCAATCTCGTAGGGCGGCATCACTTGGATTGCAAAACATTTTAAGGCAAAAAGAACTGGAGCGCATTACAAATCCAGAAGCTGCTGCAATGCGAGAGGCTAGAGCAAAGCAGATGGAAGATTTAACCAGCAAAGAAAATGTTGACAAGTATATGCGCGAGTATATGCGAACGCAGGGTCTTCCAACACAATACGAAACAGGACTTGCTGATTCCAGTATTGGCCGTGCCGCAATGTATGATCGTGCGCTGGCTGCTCGACAAGCGTATGAAGAAAATCTTGCCGCTCAAAGGCAAGCATTTTTGGCTCAGACAGCAGAACCTATTGGCGGAATTTCCCCTGAGACATCAGTTGCCGCCAAACAAGCAATGGAAGCCCAGAACCTTGCCGCTCAAGAAGCATATAAGCAAGGAATGTTTGGTAGCGTTGCTGGATTTGGGCAAACTGGAGCGCAGTTACTTAATCAACAATTTGCTAATCTTGCTGGATTGCAGAATACACAACAGCAATCTCAACAAGCATATAATCAAATGCTTCTTGGTGGAGAGCAACAAAACGCAGAAGCACAAAATGCAATTAATAGGGCATTGATTGGTGCTGCTGGAAATATTGCTTCTGGAGCGATTAGTTCTTATGGTAAAATGGGTGGGAGTGGTGGCGGATTGAATCCTGCTGGATTTTATGGTGGAGCAGAGCAAGCTGCTGGTGCTTATAATGTTCCAACAAGCCAACTTTCGTATCAACCCTCAACAGGTCTAGGTGGATTTGCTGGACTTGGAAAACAAGGCGGATACTACTACACGCCAGCAGGCTCTTTCGGAAGGTAAAACTATGGGTGGACAAAGCGTTGATGCCAGTAAATATCTACAAAAGCCAGATGATACGGCAATGTATGCACTTCTTGCCGCTAAACAAGCTGGCGGAGGACAGTTCCTTCAAGGACAAGCTGAACTATTGAAGGAGTATGCAAAACTTCCACCAAAAATGCAGGCATTTGATTCTGGAAAAGTATCAAAAGAAGCGTCTGAGTTTGGTTTAGAAAACATATTCCGTTCCCGCGAGATTGAAAGGCTAACTGATCCAGCGGCTGCAAGAATGCGTAGCGAAATGGGGGGCAGAGTTGCAGAACTCACAGATATTGCAGCTACGCAGAGAAGCATGGATGATTGGGCTAAACGACAGGGCTTAATTTCTGGATACCAAACAGGACTTGGGGCAAGCACTATTGGTCGATCCGCAATGTATGACATGGGAACAGAAGCTGGGCGTCAGGCTAGGCTTCGCAATCTTTCACTTCAACAAGGATACCTTGCTCAAACACCTGCTCCAATTGGTGGACTTGATCCAGCAACGGCAATTCAGGCTGAAATGCAAGCAAAAGCCGCAAACTTGCAAGCGATGCAACAATACCAGCAAAATGTATTTGCAGGAGGTCAGAGATTGCAACAATCTACTTCTGATTGGATCAATCAGAACCTTGGCGAGTTGCAACAGGCAAATCAAGTATCTCAACAGAATAAACAAAATTACGAAGAGTCAATGTATCAAAATGCTGTTCAAAATGCAGCATCGCAGAATGCAATGACTGGAGCGTTGATTGGTGCTGGAGGTGCTGTGGCTGGAGCCGCTGTTGGTGCGATTATTATTTAATGAGACATCACCTAATAAATAAAACAATAAATAGAATAAAAGAGTGGAACAAAAGATGGCCTAGATCAGTTGTGTTATGGAGTGGAGGAAAGGACTCTACTGCATTACTCCATCTTATTCGATACGGAGCAGAGATTGATATTCCTGTTATCCAGTATCGTCAACCAAAGTTCCGTGAGCGATATGCCTATTCTGATCAACTTATCAAGGAATGGGGCTTAGAGGTATATGAGTATCCTCCAATGAAGGTGGCATTGGCAGATGGGCCTGATGTGAATACTGGTGAGGTTAGATTTGATATGCTCCATTATTTTCAATGGGGTCAGAATTGTGTTGTGTTATCTTTGGGAACAGAGAAGCCAAAGGATGGCGAGAATTTTCTGTGTGGAGTTACTGACTTTTTGCAACGACCTACTGGAACATTCAACTGGCCATGGGGAGCAGTGTATATTGGAACCAAATACGAAGATACTGACCTAATCAAGGGCCATGTTCCGCTTGCTCAAGACATCCGAATTGTAGATGGTGCGCCAGTATCACTATATCCAATGCGAGACTGGACTGATGATGAGATATTCCAGTATCTTGAAGAAAGCGGAGTTTCTGCTGATCCAACTCGATATATTAAAGAAAATGGGAAATGGAAGAACAATCCAGACAAGTCACTAAATGCTGACTTCTACCCGACTTGTTTTAATTGCGTAAATCGTCATTTAGGTCGCCATGTGCATTGTCCTAAACTTAACGCTACTATTACGAATATAAGTGATATGGTTCAATACGAGGATATAGTTATTGATGATCTTGGATTCCGTCCTGTTGAATGGAAGAAGTAACAAGTGAAGACTGTATTTCTTGCGGTGCTTGCTGTTCTTACAAATGGTCTTGGCCGATTTTTAAGCGTGACAGACTGGATGCAGAAAAGATACCGAAGGAAATGCAACGAGGAGACTATCCTTTGATGAAAACTGAAAATAATAGATGTGTAGCCTTGCGAGGTGTTGTTGGAAATTGCGTATCATGCTCAATTTACTTTGACAGACCCGATGCTTGTAGGCATTTTAAACCGAATGGCGAATTGTGCCTTGAGGCAAGAAAAAAACTTAATATTAAAAAATAAAAATGGGTGGCTTACAAAAAACGGCTGGTAGAGTGCATAGAGCAGTATCAAAAGTTGTTGATCCATTGAACATAATGGACCCCGGCGGAGTTCTTCCGTCATCTTGGGCTGCTGGCAAAAAACCATTTCAATTTGATAAAAGCTTTGGAAAACTTCAATGGAATCTTGGTGGTGGCGGTGGTGGTGGTGGAGCGGATCAAAGCCAATATGATCCCGCGATGATGATGTATTTTTCTCAGATGCAATCACAACAAGCAGCGCAAGCTGAGGCTGCTCGTAAGGCACAAGAAGATGCTCTTGCTGAAGCTAGAAAGCAATCGGCAAGCACTACCGCACAATTGGCAGAGCAAGCTGCTCAACAACAAATTTCTCAAGATGAAACAACTCGAAAAGCTAAAGAGTTAGAAGAACAAAAAGCACAACAAAATATTTATACTACTGCTGGTCAATCAGCAATTGGTGGTGGCTTTGATATAAATAAAGCAAGACAAGAACAGCTTGCAAATATTGCATTAGGAGTTAATTTACCATTTTATAATGAATCATCGAATACAGGAGCAAGCGGAACTGGACGACCTGCAAATGTATTCAATTTACCAAAAACAACAGGAATAAAACTAGGAGGACAATAATATGGGAGGAATGTTTGGAGGAGGAGGAGGCGGCGGAAAAAGTAGAAATAGTGGGCCTGACCCAATGATTGCTATGATGGAGGCACAAGCTCGTGCAGCGGCTGAACAAGCCCGTGCCGCCGAAGAAGCAAGGAAAAAAGCAATGGCAGAACAGCAACAGCAATCCGCTAGTGCCGCTGCACAACAAGGAGAAATGGCTGCTAAACAGCAATTGTCTCAAGCAGGAATATCTCAGCAAGCAGCAGATAGGGCGGCATTGCAGTCAATGCAACAAGCTCAATCTACTGCTGGCTATCAAGCTACTGCTGGTGGTGGGCAACAAGTTGGGCAAACGCAAAAAGCCGCTGCTATGGGAATTGGTGGAGCAGGAGCAATTGGAACGCCATCAGTAATGCCCGGAGCTGTTATGGCCGCAAACCTTGAGGCTGGGGGAACTGGTCGCCCTGCCAATGTATTTAAACTCCCTTCTGCTTCTAATCTTGCATTAGGAGGCTCCTAATGGCTGACTATTCCTTCTCTCCTCAATTTGCTAACCTTAGTGGTCTGCAACCATTGCCAGCACTCGATGTGACTCGCGGTGCTGCATTGCAGTTCCAGCCACTTCAAGCTATCCAGATTCAGTCTTCTCGACCAGAGCTTGTAGCTGAAGGCATTGCTGGTGCTGTTTCTAATATTGCTCAAGGCGCATTGGGTGGGATTACTGCTAGGTATGAGAAGGAAGAACAAGAAGCTAAAGAGAAGCGTAAGTATGCTCACGAGCTTATGCTTTATGGTGCTAAAGAGAAATCTGATAACGCAGATTTTTACGCAAAAGAAGAGGCTAGATTTATTTCTGAAAATAGCGGTAAACCGGGGTTTGCTAAAAAGTATGATGAATTTAAGAAGGCATATTCTGGATTTTCTGATAGGGTTCCAGAGACTAAAGTTGATAAGGAGCGTTCCGATTCTGAAACTGTAGAATATCCGCTTCCAGAGCAACAGCCAGAACTGAAAGCTAATTTTGAAACTCCAACTGGTGATTTTCCTGAAGAAAGACCGGGGGTATTTAGTTGGAAGCCTTCTCCAAGGGTTCCGCAAGAAAAACCAGCACTTGAGTCTATCCCAGTTTCAACAACTGCTGCACCTGCCGCTCCAGTGTTAGAAGACTTGCCAGCACCGAAATTCCCCGCACAGGCTGTTGCAACCCAAGAAAAGCCTCTTGAAAAAATTACTGCTGCTGAAGAATTTGAGGAACCCGTAGTTCCAACTACTTTGTTTGAAACTGAACCAGAAGCAAAGAATGCTGCATCTCAAATAAATAAAGAATTAAAGAAAACAAATCCAGATTATAGAATTGAAGTTAAGCAAGATAAAGATGGATTTAGTTATCTATCTCCTGTTTCTATTCGTAAAGAGCGTCTTTCAGAGGAACGGGAGGAAAAGAAAGCAAAGATTGAGGAAGAGAAACTTTCTTTACAGCAAGCAAAAGAAGAAAGAGACGCAAAAAAATCCGAACAAGATATGGAGATTCGTCAGCAAAAAATAAAAGACGAAAATAAAACGCTTGCTGACCATGTTGAAACAGCAGCTACATCGTTAAGAGAGCTTGATGATATAATTTCAACTATTGAAAAAAATCCTTGGTCTGTTGGTAGGATGAGTGCGCTTTACTCTAAAATGCCAATTGATACTGATGCAGCCAAAGTTAGAGCTAAACTTGAAACAGTTGGAAGCACTGTTGCAATAAATGCTCTTACCTCGATGCGTCAGGCATCTCCAACTGGAGCGGCTGTTGGAAATGCTTCAGATAAAGACATGGCAATGTTTAAGGCAACTGAAGGCTCTTTTGATCCAGATAACTTGAAATCAGAAGATATATTACCAGTTTTGAGAGAAATCAAACGCAAGCGTCAAAAAATCTATAACGATGCTTCTGAAGTATTAAAGGCTAATAATCCAGAATATAATCCTCCAGAAATCAAATATCCTAAAAAAGAAAAAGTAACACAAACTGAAAAAGTTAGCGTTATTTCTCCAGATGGGAAAGTTGGTAAAATTCCAAAATCTCAACTAGATGAGGCTCTTTCTAAAGGATACAAACTTCAATAATTTATATGGCAATTGATTTTGTTCCAGAAAAAGAGGAAAAGGAAACTGATATTAAATTCACTCCAGATGACGAGGTTTCTCCTGAAGAAGAACCTTCAATGACGGCAAAGGGAGTTGCGGGTGCAGTAGTTCGCGGCGTTTCCCCAACTCTTGCTCAAGCTGGAGCAGGAGCATTGCTTGGGATTCCGTTTGGCCCTCCCGGAATGGCTGTGGGTGCTGCTGGTGGCGTTGTTGCAGGTCAACTTGCAGACCTTACCATTGATTTGGTTAATTCAAACTTTGGAACAAATTATTCAAATACTAAAGATGCCGTAACGCACGCATTGAATTGGCTAAAAATTCCTGAACCTGAATCTTCTGGAGAAAAGATTATTGAGGCTGTTTCTGCTGGCACATCACAAATGGGCGGTGGTGCAAAAGCACTTGGAACAATTAGTAAGGCAATTCAACCCGAAACAATTCTTCCTGTTGGTGAAAGAATTTCCGCTGAAGCGACTCGTAAATTTACTAAATTGATGGGAGAGCGTCCTGTGGTTCAAGCTGCCGCTGGTGCTGCTGCTGGTGGTGTCATGGAAAAGATGGGACAAGAGGGAGCAGGCCCATTGGCTCAACTTGGTGGAGGTCTTGGTGCTGGTGTTGCTGTTCCAATTGCAGCAGGGCTTGGCCGAGGCGCACTAACTCTTCTACCTAAATCTGCCGCTCGAAAGACAGCAGAAGCTGAAAAGCTTGCTTCCAGCGCATATCAGTCAATGGTTTCAGATAAAGCTCAAGCATTAGATGACTTGGCTCGTTCTCAAGAAGTAAGTAATGCTCAAGTTAAAATGATGACTGGTGACATTACTGGTGATCCCGGTCTTTTGGCTATGCAGGATATGCTGGAGCGTGAATCCAATATTCTTGCTAGTAGGAAGCTTGAAAATATTGCTGGTATGTCTCGCAAACTTGGTGAAGGACTTGCTCCTACTGGGGCTTCCCCTGAAGAGGCTCAACAATATTTCAAGTCTGTAATTGATAATATCGTCTCTGAATCAGAAAAAAATAAACAAGTTGCATTGGCTCAAGGTGACGCGGAGGCTGCTAAATTGATTGAAGAGGCTGGAGCAAAAGCGGCGGCAATCAAGGCCGAAGCAGACAAGGGAGTGCTTAATGCTGAAGATGCCTTCCAGCAAGTAAAAGATGAGTATGAAAATCTTTTCTCTGATCTTTCAACACTTAAAGAATCAACTGTAAAAGACAAGTTGAGCGAAAGCGCATTTGAGGCAATTAAGCGTCAAAAGGATCGTGAGAAAATTTATATCAATGATCTTTACGATGCCGCAGAAAAAGAAGTTCCTAAGTTCTATCAAAAGAACACAGCGGAAGCTAAGGCTGGATTGGTAAAAGAGTTTGGAGAAGAACGGCGACTCCCTGCTGAAGTTCAAAAAATCCTTGGTGAAGTTCAAGATGCAAAGGGAAACATGAAACTTCGCACACTTGATCAGCTTCGCGCAGATATTCGTGCTATTAATTCTGAAATTCGTGCCGCTCAATCTAGTTCAGCCAGACAAGCAGAAGTTCCAGCCTTGATTAAATTCAAGCAATCGCTGAATGATGATATTGCATCTCTTGAAGATGTTAGTGGAAATCTTAAAAAAGCCAATCGCGCATATTATGAATATGCTCAAAGGTATAAAGAGGGAGCATCTGGAGATGTTTTTGGACCCAAAGCACTTAATTCTAAAACAATAGATCAGTTTATTGGAAGAAGTGAAGCCTCTGCATCTCCAGAAGAAATTCAAAGATTGCGTGATGCTATTATTGGTAAAAAAGATATTCCTAATCTAACTCCAGATCAAGTTATAGCCTCAGAAGCTGATAGGGCAACGGCTATTCGTAATGTTTCGGACTGGGTGTTAAGTAAGATGTCTGGTGAAGTAAAGGGAACTAAAACATCTAAATCTATCGAAAACTGGTTGCAAACCAAGGGCAATCGAATCCTTGAGATTTTCCCTGAATCCAGAAAAAGAATCTCTGAGATTCAAGATAAATTCGCAACTCTTGAAGATCAAGTTGCTAATGCTAAAAAATCAGTTCTTGATTTCAAGAAGCAGAGAATAGCAGAAGGACAAAATGCTTCTATTGTTGAGTCACAAGCTAATGCTTTAGCAAAAGAAATTGAAAAGAATTATCAAGAGCAAGTCAAAAAACTTGATGATGAAATAAAACTTGCTACTAATCCAAACTCTAATCCTGCTGCAAGGTTTATTGGCGGAAATCCATACGAGGTTGTTAATAAAGTAATGTCTAACAAGGTTAATGCTGAACAGCAAGTTCAGAATCTGTTGGAACAAGCATCGAAAGACACAACAGGAAAAGCCACAGAAGGTCTTAAAAACGCATTTAGAGGATGGATGAATAGCCAAGCAAGGACAACATCAAAAGAAAGCGTAGGCAAAGGCATTGCTTCACATGAGGCTAACCTTTCAGACTTCCAAGTTGATCTTAAAAAGATGAATGACTTGATGCAAAAAGGTTCTGCAACTAGGAACTCGCTTGAGATGGTATTTGGAAAAGACTCTCCAGAACTTGAAGCAATGGACACTGTTCGCCAACAGCTTGATATGATGTCTCGTCGTTCCAAGCTAAAGGTTTCTGGGTTTCAATCTCCAGAAGATAAAGCTCAAGATATTAAAGACACTGTTCTTGAGCTTGCTGGAATTGGTCTTGCAGGCATCAAGGGGTATGTTGCATGGAAGTCAACTGACCTTGTTAAGAAAGTTCAGCGTCAGTATAATAAGGAAGTCATTGATCTATTCAAGAATATGATGATTGATTCAATGACTGATCCAGAGCTTGCCCGTAAATTGCTATTGAAGGTTAATGAAGAAAACTTCCCAGCAATTCAGCGTATGTTTGCTACCTATGGCATTCAGAATCT
>Ga0315909_10002350_pt1 | contig 24257 bp, 32 predicted proteins | sample LakEriMetagenome_11_FD_203527 | JGI IMG/M metagenome (GOLD analysis project Ga0315909, IMG submission 203527) | Freshwater fungal communities from buoy surface, Lake Erie, Ohio, United States - Buoy 2 MA125 | ecosystem: Environmental > Aquatic > Freshwater > Lake | place: USA: Lake Erie, Ohio...
AGAAAATCAAGCCACGCAATTACAGCAGTAAAAACAAAATGCAGAAATCGCAGTTCATCAAAAAAACTGATGCATCCATTTTGAACGCTGCAAAGCAGATAGCTAAAAGCATTGGCGCAAAAGGTATCGAAGGCATCCACTACATGCGCGAAGCATTTGATGATACCATTGGTGAATACATGCCTGAAATGGAAGCAGCATACGCAAAGGATGTGGAATTTGATGTGCGATTAAAGAGTGAAGAATACTTAAAACAAGCAGGTTTGAAATGGCAATCACTATAGTAGATAGTCCATACGAATGGACACCAGCAGGACAAAAATTGATGTACGTTGCATCATCAACGAACGTAGCAGAAACAGGATTTCGTTATCGCATCCGTGTGGTGATTGACAGCACAGGTGATGAATACACGTTTTATATTCCTGCGCATCCAAGCGATGATAATTTGTATTACGATTTAGCATCACTTGTAAAGCTGCGCAATAATGAATCATTAACCAATTTGCACAATCACGCACAGACAATCAGTGAACCTGCGGGTAATGGATATGATATTTATGATGTGTATATTGGCGAAGCATGGATAGTTAGCGGTGCATTAACATACAATGCAGGTAGTGAAGAATTGTGGACAGGTGTTGTGATGAATGGTTATTATCAGGTCACTGATGGTTATAGACCTGATGTATTCACAGGCACCCGTGATATCAGGTATGCATTAACCAATACTGAAAGCTATGTGATGAGTGATCGTAAACACAACACGCACAAATGGCGATTCAGTGATTCATTCAATTTAGCAGCATCGGATTCACGTGTATTTATTCCGGTGCGTGAAACTGATTGGGGTGTAATAACATTACCTGTAGATAGTACATTCATGACAAATAATCAAGCAGGTTATGTGCGCATCACGATAATGAAAGCAGATGGAACATTCACAACACCAGCTTACAATTTACCATTAACAGGCGATGATATCGAACATGTTGGTGTTTATCCTGCAAACTTGAATGCAGATGTTACAGCAGGTGTGCCACAGCCATCTGACTATCCAAATTGGCGCGTGATTAATGTGCGTGTGATGAGTGCAGCATTAGCACAGCGATCAGTTAACTATTATCTATACAATGCACAGCTGTATGGTAGTTATGATTGCCAATGGAATAACATCCGATTGGGATGGGTGAATTCACGCGGTGGTTGGGATTATTTCAATTTCAATAAGAAATCAGAAACATCATTGAACATCGAGCGCAAACGTTATCAGCGCGTGTTATTTGATGGCACGACAAACATATTTAACGCGAATGCACGCGGATTAACAGAGCGCGGTAACATCGTGAACAAACAAATACAGGCAACATCCGATTGGATTCAGGAAGGTGAATTTGAATTCCTGAAATCATTGTTCATGTCGAATGAAGTTCATTGGATTCAGGATGATGGCACATACATCCCTGTGAATGTTGAAGATACCACCTATCTAAAGCGCATCATTCGTGATGGCAAGCAGTACAATCAGACAATCACTATTACACTAACCAATCAATTGAACGCGTAATGAAGAATGAAGTGCATTTGATTGCGAACGTTGGTACAATTGTCACAGAACCAACAATTTTTAGTGGTGTTACTACATCAGTAATATCAGGACAAACAACAATTGATCTCACACAATTACCATTTGATTGCAGCATCACAACGCAATACATCGAAGTGGGTGCAGTGTTGACTGTACCTGCAGCAACAGGTAATGCAAATGCATTGGTTACTGCGTATGATCCTAACACATGCACAATTGAAGTCAACACAGCCATCACATGGACAGCTTCTGAACCAGCAACAATTGATGTAACGTTGGATGTTACAAGCAACACGGTTGAATCGGTGATGTTGGATTTATATCCGAATGAAAGCATCTCACAAAATTGGCAATTCCAAGACCTGAATACATTCAACGCATTGGGTGCATTCACGCGCCAATTCAGGATACCAGCAACAGGTACAAACGTGCATATCATTGGTGCATTAGATGATGCCAATTTCAACAACACGCAATACAATACGTACAGTTACTTCCACGTGAAATTGCCTGCTGAAATTCGTGTGAATACATTACCGATTGCATCCGGATATCTGCGCGTAATGAAGGTGTATAAACAATTGGATAAATTCACCGATTTTGAAGTAGCATTCTACGCAGAAACACCTGATTTGGTCAAAGCAATTGGTGAGAAGAAATTAGCTGAACTCACTGATTTGGTTAATCTCAATCACACTGTCAATTATGATAACGTGCAAGCTGCTGCTGTTAGCACTGATTTGATGTATGGGTTGTGCGATCGTGGGCAGCGATGGAGCGAATTAGGTGAAGAAGGGACACGCCCGGTATTGAATGCATTGCAGCCGGTATATGCAGGTGATTTAACACCAGCATTGAAATGGTCATACATCATGCAGCAGATATTTAATGATGCAGGATTTGTATTGAATGCATCAACGCTGATGTCATATCTTGAATCGTATTGGATGGTATGGTGCAATAGCAAGAATATCACACCAACAGATTTACAGCAGCAGTTTTTTTTTAGTGCATACATCAACAGTGATTTGAATATCACAACATTTGGTATGCATCAAATTGAAGCAGATGAAGAATTGTACGATAATGGTGGTGATTATAACGCAGGCACATACACATACACATCACCGATAATAGGTTCGGTTACATTTCAGGCATGGGTAAAATTTGACATTGGTACATCAGTTACAGATTACCAAAACATCACCGTGCAATTGGTTGCATCAAAAAATGGGAACGTTGTATTTCCAACTGTATTTGCATCAAACACGTATTACTCGCAATCAGCAAATGATGTGCTGCTGTTATCAGGACAGGTAGCAATCAATTTGGAAATAGGTGATACGGTCGAATTTTATGTGCAAATTTTAGGCAACATCACCAGCTCAATAGAAACATTCAGTGCAATTGATATTACGTTATTGCATGAATCAGATAGTGGGTTGCTGAATGAAGGTTGTGGATTTCAAATAATCAGTGTTGCACCTGTTGCAGGTCATACCATGAACATGCCATTGAACGCACCTGACATGAAGCAAATTGATTTCGTGCGTGATGTCATTGCGATGCACAATTGCATGATCATTCCTAATCGCCAAATACCAAATGAAGTTAGCGTAATACCTGCACTTGATTACATCGGCAGTGGTAACACTGTAGATTGGACATCCAAATTAGACATCAGTAAAGACATCACGATTTACGGCACGCAGGATTTGCAGCGTAAAAAAACTACGTTCACTTATGCATCTGCGGATGATGCACTGAATAAATTATTCATTGACAATGGGCGCATATATGGCAATTATGAAATCAATGGATATCGCATTAGTGCAGAGGATGTACCATCCGATTTTCTCACAGGTGAAATGACAGTGCAATTGGTTACACGACCAACACCATGTGCAAACATACCCGGCACGACCATCACCATACCCATGTTTGTAAATCCTGAATTTAAGGAATTTGTAGCACCCGGTCCGCGTTGCTTATACGATGCTGGTGGTTATGATATCATCATGTACGATGATGGAGCAGCAGCTGTTGCATTAACCAACGTGCGCACATGGAATCATTACAGCGACATCAATGCGCAGTTTGATGATTACGATTTGAACTGGTCACCTGAAACATCCATACATAATATCACTACTAATCCATACAATAACCTGTTCAATCTGTATTGGCGTGATTATTTGAATGGTATATACAGCAGTGAAGCGCGAATCATGGAAGCATACTTTGCGCTTGATTTAACCGACATCATTAGCTTTTCATTTGGCGATCAGATATACGTGAAGGAAGCATATTGGCGCATCATCGAAATCAATGATTACAAAATTGGTGATGTTGAAACTACACAGGTGAAGCTAATGAAGCTTGTCACACCAGCACCTGATTGCGCGTTGATTCCTGTGGCTGTTGGTTTAGATGGTATTGTTGTATTCAATAATCAAGAAGGTGATACAGCACCAGCAACAGAAGCATGTTGTGTGCGTTATGGCTATGCATGGAATGGTACTGATTGCTTTGCTAACATAGGCGGTGATATCATTGTGCCTGATGATCCGGGCGGTGTGCGCAGGTCATTAGCAATACAATCAACAAGTGAGGGATTCAACAACATCATGTCCACGTTTGGATTGGATGCAGCAGCCAATGTAACACAGTCAGTGTTTGCAGGTCAATTCATCACAGCTGATTCAGGCAACAGCAGGTCATTAGCAGTAGGTGATACGCTAACCATTAGCGGTGATGTACGCGGTGCTGCTGTTATTGGTAAAAACGCATTGACCAAAACATCCGGATTTCACATTGGTGGTGGATGGATGACAGATGACAGGACCAATAGCAATGGTCAGGTGCAATCAGGCACGGTGATGTTCAGCGCAAAGGATGGATGGAATGCAAGCGGTGATGCGATTGAATTGTTGATTGAAGGTATTGCATCTAACAGATTGAATTTGCCAAACAATACAGGATGGGCATGCATGCTCATTGTCAATGTAGCAACAGATAACATCGGCAATTACGGATATGGTGTATTCACATTCTATTTGAAGAAAACCACCACCACCAGCGCGAGTGCAGTGAACACTGTTTATACAGCAAACACGTTCACCACATTCACATTGAATGCATCTATTGATACAGCAACGAACACTGCACAGCATCGGTTACGTATTACAGCAACAGGCACAGGATTTCCACACAGCAACATCCGCATTGTGGGTGCATTGCATTACACACAGTTCATCACATGATAGACAAAAAAAATAATAGCATTAGCAACGTAGTTAATTTGCTGCGTTTGGGCATGCCATTACCTGAACATGGAAAATGGTCATGGGCAAAATGGAAAAAAACAGCGTACATTACTACATTATGGATATGGCGTGTAATAGTCGCAGCGTGTTTGCTATACATCACAATTAAAATTATTCAGCATGGCATTTAAGGTAGTCGGTACATTCGATGTAGATACAGGAAATTCATTGCAGGCAACTGATGCAGTGAGCAAAGGCATGCAGACAGCTGCCAATAGCACATCATCATTGAAAAAGGAACTGCGTGAAATGCAGCAGCAATTGGCTACGTTAGATCCAAACTCAAAAGCATTTCAAGAATTATCAATACGTGCAGGTCAGGTAAAGGATCAAATCAATGATGCATCGGAAGCAGTGCGTGCGAATGCTGGTAATGCATTTGAGGGTTTAAGTAATAACGCACAATTGCTCGGTGATCGCTTATTGAATTTAGATTTTGAAGGTGTAGCAAGCGCAGCGCAGGGATTAGGTGCAAACATTGGGCGATTAGATTTTAAGACATTATCAGCAGGTGTAAATAATGCAGCATCATCTGTTATATCATTAGGCAAAGCATTACTCACTAACCCATTGTTTTGGATTGGTGCAGCAATAACAGCATTGATTGTTTATTGGGATGATTTAGCAGAAGCAATTAGCAGTGTATCAGAAGAAACAAAGAGACAGCAGCAATTAGCAGCTGATTTAACTGCTGAAATGGAAACTAATAATAAAACTATTGGTCAGCAAATAGTGCAAATAGATGCTTTGTTTGATGCTGTGAGCAATCAAAATTTAGCAGAAGCAGATCGCAAACAGGCGTTAAAAGATTTGCAGACATTATATCCGGATGTATTAGCAAATCAAAATTTAGATATCAATAATACCAATGCATTAACTGCTGCTAAATTGAGTTTGATTGAAACCATTAAAGCAGAAGCAAAAGCAAATGCAGCACGATCATTATTAGAAAAAAAATATGCTGAACAATTAGATTTAGAACTACAGTTAGCTGATGCACGTAGTAAACAGGCATCACTGTCAATGGATAGAACGCAAATAGCATTACAAATGTCTAATGCTGCTGCATTCATCACAACTGATTTGGAAGAAGCAACAACATTGGTGGATGATCTGAATAAAAAAATGCAATCGAATGTAAGTGATATTGCAGGATTAGAAACAATGGTTGGTGATACAGCATTAAAAGCAGCACAGGATGCTGCATTAGCAGCACAAACAAAATTAGATAATGATAAAAAATCTAATAATGAGCGTATCAAATCACATAGAGAAACAAACCATTCAATCAAAAATGAAGATGATAAATTACAGCAGCAATTAGATAAACAGCGTGAAGAAAACAGATTAGCGCGATTGTCGCAGGATGATCGTGAATTAGAGGAATTCAAAACCAAATATGCTAACCTGCGCACGGAAGCAAAAGGAAATCAGGAAAAGCTCACACAGATTGATCAATTGGAATTTGATGAATTATTCTTATTGTTAGAAAAGCAATCAGAACGCCAAACAGAATTCAATCTAAAAGAGCAGGAAGAAGCACGCAAGCAAGCAGAAGTATTAGCACAACAGAAAAAGGAAGCAGATGATAAAGCAGCGGAAGAAAAGCGCAAACAACAGGAATTGGGTGTATCACTTTTGCAGGATGGAATCAAAAAGGAATTAGCTGAATTGACATTAAAGTACGAAGCTGATTTATTAGCTGCTGGTGATAACGCAGAATTGAAGCGCAAGATTGAAGAAAAATACACTGCGGATATCACAGCCATTGATAATAAGTATAGAGATGAACAGCGCAAAAAGGATGAAGAAGACAGGCAAGCACGCATCAAAGGAATACAGGATCAATTGAATTTAGCATCACAAGGATTTGGTGCATTGTCTGCATTAGGTGATGTGTACTTTGAGAATAGAAAAAGCAAGCTAAAAGGTGATGAAAAGGCATCAAAGGAATTAGCAGAGAAGCAGTTTAAGTTCAATAAGAAGATGCAATTGGCAGGTGCAATCATTGACGCAGGCAAAGCAATTACGGCATCACTTGCACAGGCACCTGTAGCTATTGGTGCATTACCTAATCCTGCGGGTATTGCATCACTTGCATTTGCATCAGTTACATCAGCAGCCAACATAGCAAAGATATTAGCTACCAAATTTGATGCAGGTGGTGGTGGTGGTAATAACACACCTAATCCATCAATACCCGGTGCAGCGGAAGGTGGTGCGCCACAATTTAATCCGCTTGCATCCGCGTTCATAAACAATAGACCGGGGCAATTAGGACCATCACCAGCATACGTGTTAGCAGGTGATGTCACAAGTGCACAGGAAGCACGTAATAAAGTACAGGATTTAGCAAGATTATAATTACAAAAATGGAAACACAAAGAAAGTTAGTAGAATGCACCATTGATGAAACAGGCAGATTAGGCATTGTCGCAATGGGTTTGGTGGATGTGCCTGCTATTGAAGAAAATTGGATAGCATTACAGCACATTAAATTATCCGCAGTCAATGATGAACGCAGGATGATCTATGGACCTGCGATGATTCCTGATAAGGAAATACTGCGTGTTGATGCAGGCACGTTAGAAGAATACTACGTTGTGTTTCGCAAGCCAACAATTGAATCAGTGGCGCATCAATTCTTTCAAAAGAACCTGCACCACAATGCAAACATTGATCACAAATACCCGGTGAATGGTGTTACTGTGGTTGAATCATGGATTAAGGAAGGTGATGCAGATAAAAGCATTGCATTGGGAATGAATGAACTGCCTGATGGTACATGGTTCATTGGCGCAAAGGTTGAAGATGACAGTGTGTGGAATGATATCAAAGCAGGTAAGGTGCGCGGATTCAGCATCGAAGGTTACTTTAGTGAAGTGAACGTATCAATGGCTGAATGCAATACAAATGAAAAATTATTTTTAGCAGAGATTGAAAAGCTGTTTGCTTCTGTGTAGCTTTGTCACTCGTTTGTGTGGAACTTTGATTTTTGGTTTATGTGTTAAGGTGTGGCGATGGCTGCACCTTATTTTTTTTGGAATGATTCCACGTATTTACGTTCTGTATCGGATAGAAACCACAACGGATCAATACCATCTTTGACTGCTCTGCATTTATCCTGCAATATGGAATAGGACCAAATGTTGCGTTCACTTTTAAAGTCAATCAAATCATGCCTGTCAGCATTATCAATGGCGTGTGGTTTATACCCGGACAAAGCCAATCGCATTTCGCATGTGTGATCCAATGATCGCTTTGCATTATCAGGAAACAGCCCAACAAATCTACCTGCTTCAATCAGCTTTGCGTAATGATACCCGACTAAATAACGCGCAGCATCAACAGGCATCCATTTCTTTTCGCCTTTTTTGAGCAGCATGTATCCATCATCGTAATCACGTGTGATTTCAACGTGTGATGTGTATGCTGTTGCTTCTAATGCTTCATTGCTAATCATACGACCAGCACCAATCAATTTGTCAATTGAAAATTTGTATGTGTGGTGCATTGCTTTTCCACTGTGCAGTTCATAAAACACATTGCTTTTCAATCCAACGTGATGCGCACCTAACATTACACGTTCCACTGCCTGATCAAAGTATGTTGTACTGATGCAATCATCATCACCGATTATCATGTAGCAATCAGCATCTGTCCATACATGCGCGTGCAATACAGCAGCATTCCATTTTTTGCCCGGTATGTTTTCAATTGTTAGTACATGCTCACAGTAATCACTGCTTAATTGGTAATCTTCATTTTCAGTAACAGCAGCCACCACTTGTATGCGATGGTATGATTTACTGCGCAAGCGATCAATACAATTAAATGCAATGCGTGATACATCAGGTCTATTGTTTAGGCAGGTAATGATGGTGACATCCATAAATATATGAAATTATTTGCGTGATATGTTAACGCACGGGTAATGCGTGATAATGCACTACAATAATACATAATTACAAATAGCTATGAACATAAAAGAAAACTTGAAAGCTATTTTCCAAAAATTCAACATCAATCCGGAAGTGCATGGTGTGCAGTTCAGTGAGGATTCAGCTGATGCTGTTGCAGAAATCAAATTGTCTGCATCAGGTAAGTTAGCAGATGGCACTGAAATCTACAGCACAGCAGACGCATGGGGCGTTGGTGTTGATGTATTTACAAAAGATGCAGACGGCAATCCTGTTGCATTGGTTGAAGGTGAATACACGTTGGAAGATGGCAGCACTATCAGCGTTGGTGCTGATGGAATGATTGCGGAAATTGAATCTGCTGAAACAAAAGAAGAAATGAGCAGCGATGATCTATTGGCTGTAATTGATTCTTTGTCCAATCGCGTATCTGCATTAGAAACAGAGCGCACTGAATTGTCTGCACAGCTTGCTGATGCAACACAAAGCAAAGATGCAGTGACCACTGAATTGGCTAACACCAAAACTGAATTGAGCGCATTGAAGAAAGCACCAGCTGCTACATCAGTACGTGAAAATTTTAACCGTGTTGCAGTTCGTGAAGCAGCAAAAAAAGAAAGCGTGAGCGAAATGATGGAACGCCTGCGCAGTAATAAGTAATCTCATCACCAATTAAATATATTATCTAAAAAATGGCAACTACATTATCACTCACCACCACATATGCAGGTGAATTGGCAGGTGAGATTGTGAAGAAGGCATTGTTGCAGAACGCATCAATGCAGTACGTTAACCTGCGCGAAAACATCCCATACAAATCAGTAGCACGTAAGATTGATGACACCGTCACATTCGCTGCTGGCACATGTGATTTCACACCAACAGGAACAGTTACACTCACAGAGCGTATCTTAACACTTGAAGAATTCCAAGTGCAGCGTGAAATCTGTAAAAAAGATTTCTTTACTGATTGGACTACAAAGGATGTATTAAGTGGCAAAGTAAATACCCAAATTCAAGATGCAATTATCGAGCGTTTGGTGAATGGTATTGCTGCTAACCTTGAAACAGTAATGTGGACAGGTGTTAATGCAACAGCAGGTCAATTCGATGGATTCAACACATTGATTGATGCTAACGCAGGTGGCGATATCAATTTCGTTTCATCACCTGTAGCATTGACATCAGGTAACATCATCGAAAAGATTTGGGCGTTGGTAGCTAAATCACCAACAGCAGTCAAAGGTTCAGCTGAAAAGCCATTGATCTACATGAACAATGCAACATTTGAACTTTACATGCAAGCACAAATTGCAGCAGGCAATGGATGGTATGCAACTTCAGGACCTGAAGTAGCACGCAAATTCGTTGGTATGTACGAAATCGCAGTATGTCCGGGCATGCCTAACAACACTATGTACATGGTTCAAAAATCTAACTTGCATCTTGGCACATGGTTGACTAACGACATGAACGATGTATCAATCATCGACATGACTCCAATTGATGGTTCACAAAACGTTCGTTATGGCGCACGTTTCTATCTCGGAGCACAGATTGCTGTTACTGCTGATGTTGCAGCATACGGTCCTGGTCTATCTTAATAATAAATAATCAAACCACTGCATGCATTCACGTGTGTGCAGTGGTTTTCACCAATTAAAAATTTACAACTATGCCATGTAGTTTGACGAAGGGCTATACATTAGATTGCCTCGAAGGTATCGGCGGTGTTAAAGAAATCTTCATCGCTAATTGGGATGATTTTGATTCAGGTATCACGTTTGATGGCACAACAGGTGAAATTGATTCACTACCTACTGCCACCATTTTCCGTTATGTACCATTCAGATCATCCGCATCATACATCGAAACGCCACAAAAGAATTTGGAAAACGGCACATTGTTTTTCGAGCAAAAAGTAGGATGGACATTTGGTAAGCTGTCACAAGATAAGCGTAACGAATTCCTGAATCTTGCCAAAGCAAAGTGCATCATCTTTGTTCGCACATTTGATGACCAAATTTTGTGTGTTGGTTATGGTAGCGGTGCATTCATGACAGAAGGTAGCGTGCAATCAGGTCAGCAAAAAGCAGATTTGATGGGTTATCAAGTGATGTTTACTGCCGAAGAATTAGAGCCAGCATCACATTTGGAAGCATACACCACAACACCATTCGATAACTTTGGTGATATTACTGTTGATCCACCGTATAGTGTGGTATCATAAGTTAGTCAATAAGTAATTCAAAAGGGCAGGTATAACGCCTGCTCTTTTTTTTAATTTAGTAAACCAATGATATATCTAATTACAGATACAGCAAATCAAACCGTGCGATTGTCATTGGATGAGGGAAGGCAGTATTACGCAACAGCGTTTACTGATTACCTAATTGTAATTACGCACGAAGAAAACAGCACAGTGGGTAGTGAATTGGCACAGGTTGCCACCATTGTTGCAGAGAATAGAAGATACACGCAGCTCACCATTACAACAGATACACTAACCATTGCCGGGCGTTATCGGTATGAAGTGTATGGACAAAATTCAGCAGTCAACACTGATCCAACAAATGCATCAGTGGTAGGATTGATTGAACGCGGAACAGCTGTACTAACAAATAATACTACATATTACGATGTCGCAGACAACACCATCGAAGATGACATTATCTACCACTGATGTAAAGCCATTGCCATCTGATGTAATGCATTTGCAGATGGCTGCTTACTCACCTGTTGCTGATACTGAAAAGGTAGATCGCAAAGGATGGGTAAATTTTGGTGATGACAATTTATTTCCAATGTACCTACGTGAATTGTCGCAGACATCACCAACACATGGTGCATTGATTAAAGCAATCGGTGATATGATTGCAGGTAAAGGTGTATCATCAGAGCAATACCAAAATGAATTAGATGCATTGCACGTTGATACGGTTGTGTATGGTTGCGCACATGATTACAAATTACATGGTGGATTTTATATCGAAGTGATTTGGTCAAATGATCGCAGCGTGATTTCCAAAATCAATCACATACCATTTGAAGAATGCCGTATTGCTGTTGATCAAGATGACGAATCAGAGATTGGTATTTATCATTCACCTGATTGGTCCAATCTGCGTAAGAAAAAAAATGCACCAGCGTTCATTCCAAAGTTCAATCCACTCACAAAGATGGAGCACCCGGTGCAAGTGTATTGGTGTTTCAGTTATACAGGTAGTCAAATCTACCCACGACCTGATTATTGGTCAGCAGTGAATGCAATTGAAACCGATAAATTGATTTCTGTATTCCAATGCAATCTGTTGAGTAATGGAATGTTCCCAAGCACTGTTGTAAATTTCTACAATGGTCAGGCAACACCTGAACAGAAGATGGCATTGATGCGTGATTGGGAAAACAAGCTCACAGGTGCAAGCAACGCAGCAAAGGTGATGTTCTTTTTTAATGAACGTGAAGCGCAGAAAACAGAAATAGAAGCGTTCCCGATTAGCGATCTTGATAAGCAATTTGACATGATCAATTCGCAAACGCAAGAGAAGATAATTACAGCGCATCGTATTGTCACACCATTGCTCGTTGGTTTACGTAGTGGCACTGGCTTTGGCAGCAACAAAGATGAGATGGCAACAGGTTTGGAAATCCTGACCAATCAGGTGATTGAACCTGCACAACGTAAAATCAGCGATGCATTGGTTTACATATTAGGTGAGCAGATGCCTAACCTTGCATTCAATATCAAACCAAACACACCACTAACAACACAGCAGGCAGAAGCAGCAACAGTAGACAGTGGCACAACTGATGTAGCAGCAACAGCATTGAATGGTGCGCAGATTACATCATTGGTTGATATTGTAATGCAGGCAGCATCCGATATGTTGCCTGTATCATCAGCAAAAGCGGTGGTACGTGCAGCATTTCCAACGTTATCTACTGCACAGGTGGATGAAATCTTTAAGGATGTACAGCCCGGCAGCATTGCACCATCGCAGATTCAGCAGTCATTGTATAAAAAAAAAGTACATGAAGCATTCGATGATGATGCAGTAGCTGATGCACTGATTCAATTGGGTGAAGATGCACAGGATGATTGGGTTTTGATTGATGAATACGAAGTGGATTACGAGCATGATGATGAAGATGATGCGCGTATCATGTCGCACAACTTTGTAAGTACAGGCAGCGCACGACCTAATGCGAAATCAGAGCAAGATAAAACCATCGAACAGGTGAAGTTCTATACACGTTACAAGTATGATGGTAAAATCAACGCTAACACACGCAAATTCTGCATTAAAATGTTAGATGCTGATAAGCTGTATCGAAAAGAAGATATCATGCAGATGGGCAGTAAGATTGTAAACGAAGGATGGGGACCACGCGGAGCTGATACGTATAGCATTTGGTTGTATAAAGGTGGTGGTAATTGCCATCACGTGTGGAAAAAACAAGTGTATGCAAGTGCGAAAGGATTTGGATTGGATTTAAGCAATCCTGATGTGAAGCAAGCGTTGGATGTGCGTGTAAAAAAAGCAGGATATAAAACGCGCAACAATCCAAAAGTAGCACAACGCCCAATTGACATGCCTTACAACGGCTTTCTACCTGACAATCCACGATTCGGTAAATAATAAAACACAGACAAATGGCAGAAGTATTATTCATCAACGAAAACTACATAAAGAAATACACCACCATCAACGGTGCTGTTGATCCTAATCTATTGTACCCGGCAATCTACCTGTCACAGGACAAATGGGTTGGTCCATTTTTGGGTGATGACCTGTTGAATAAATTGAAAACGGATGTATCTAATAACACTGTTGCTGGCAATTATCTCATACTGCTTGAAGATTACGTACAAAAAGCTGTGTTGTGGTGGACGATGGTTGAAGTCCTGCCTAACCTTACTTACAAAATTGACAATGGATCATTGGTGCAACGCATCAGTGAAGATGTGCAGGTGATTGGCAACACGACATTAGGTGATTTTATTGATCGTGCAAAAGCGAATGCTGAATACTATACAACGCGATTGGTGGAATACCTGTGCGCCAATAGCCATTTGTTTGTTGAATACAGCAGCAATGTTTACCCCGAGCGTTCACCACGCACTGATGTGATGAACATGCAGAATTATATCTTCACATCAGGCAACACAGCCACATCATACAAGCAGCAAACGTACACCAATCTATTACCTAAATTACCTTTATGAACGTTGATCGGAAACAACTAAAAAAGGAATACACACAGCGATTAAAAGATTATGAACGGGCAATGTTGCAGGCACTGAAATCACATGCAAATTCTACATCTAAAAAAAGGAATGCAGATAGCACTGATAACACTGGCAGATGAACATTACGTGCGCGTAGGTAATACGTTGCCCACTGCACCATTCGTTGATATGGAAGGTGAAGTGTGGACAGCGAATAATGTGGATGTTTACCTGTGCGCAGAGAGCGAAGATTTATTGACTGATCCATCGTACAATTTGCGTGATATACACAACTACCTGTATGCACTTGTATGCGATGATTTACCTGATTACTTAATTCAATCACCATCTAACAATTGACATGAAATTCATTGACAGCATTATTCATTGGTTATCCGATTGGTCACTATACATCACCAGCATCATGATTGGTGTAACAGCCAAAATCAGTTATGAGATACGCAGTGGTCGCAATCTAAAGTTAGTACAATGGATTTGGATATTGACTGCATCTGTTGTGTGTGGTTATGGTGCATCAGTGTTTTGCAGGTATAACGAATGGACAGCACAAAGCGGATTTATTGTGCCTGCTGCCACGTTAACAGGTGAACGCATATTGATTTACGTGATGGACAATTGGAAAAAGTGGTTACTGAAATTGGCTAAATAAAAAAACGCACCATTGCTGATGCGTTTGTTTACCTTAACCTTTTGATGTAATAACAAAACCTCAATATGAGATGCGTTCCACGTTTGGATTGCTTAATCAAATATATACGTTATGCCTGATAAAAAAACACTATTTGAAAAATTAAAAGAATCAAAATTTGGACAATTTGTGTCCAATAAAATCACACCGGTTGCTGGCGATATTTTAGAAGTCGTTGGTGATATCACAGGTGTTGAAACCATTGAACGCGTTGGTGAGTTCCTGAATAAGAAAAAGGATGAATCACCACAGCTGCGTGATGCTGCTATTGAATTTGAACAGTACAAATTACAATGGCAATTAGAGATTCAACAGCTATTGTTATCACATGAATTAGAAGTGTACAGAGAAGAAGTAAAAGACCGGGATTCAGCACGCACACGTGAATCATCATTCACTGCTTCGTTAGGTAAGCGTGATTGGTTGATGGCTGTGGTGGTGATCAGTGGATTGCTTGCATTGATTGGTGTGATTACAACACTGGTGTTTGTACAAATTCCAACAGAGAATCAGCGATTAGCTGATATGTGTTTTGGTGCGGTGATGTCTATTGGTGCTTCGATATTTAGCTATTACGTAGGCAGCAGCAAATCAAGCCATTCAAAAGACGAAACAATAAAAGCAATTATCCATGAGCAGAATCAAGGTCAGTGAGTATTTCAATTTGGATGAATTAGTGCCACGTTCATTAATCATCAATCGCGGTGAAAAGGCAATACAAGTGATGGACATGCGCATCATCAAAGCAGCCGATATGATTCGAGCTGAATTAGGTGAATCTATATTCATCAACAATTGGTTTGGTGGTGGATCATTGGACGAATGTGGATTTCGTTATTGCACCACAACAACAGGTGCGAAATGGTCACAGCATAAATATGGCAGAGCGTTAGACCTGCATTGCAAATCAGGACCAGCAGCAATGTTGGCTGTAGTCAAAAAATTAGAGCAGCAATTTATAGATGCGCAATTGCTCACCACATACGAGAACATCGCAGCAACACCATCATGGTTGCATATTGATTGCAGGTGGACAGGTCTTGACAAATTGCTAATGGTGAACCCATGAGCAGAAGTAAATACATCCACCACTTTTATGCTATCTATGCGGATGCATCACGCACACCACGCAGGCAATTGTGCGCAGCTATATTGAATGAACACAATTACAGCATCACGTTGGATGCGTTTTATCGCTTATACAAAAAGTGGAAGCATGATACGTATGGTCCTGCGCAGAAAATAAAAAATGGAATACAAGATGCAGTGCAATCAGCTGATGATGTAGTCACTGATTTCGCGTTCATGGCTAATGATATCAATCCTGAATTAAATCCGTTTGGTATTCCTGCATCACTTGAAAAGGATTACAAGGCATTCAAGCTACCTGTTAGCCACAACAACATTTTATTCTTAAATGATATACACATACCATATCACAACATACCTGCACTAACACTGGCGTTGAAATATGGTGTGGCAAATAACGTGAACACCATCTATTTGAATGGTGACATCATTGATTTCTATGCAATCAGTAGATTTGAAAAGGATCCGCGCAAACGTGATTTCGCACATGAAGTAATGCTCACACGTGATTTCCTGAAAGCATTGCGCAATGTATTTCCTAATGCTGCTATCTATTATAAGTGTGGTAATCACGATGCCCGGTATGAACAGTACATCATGCGCAACGCACCTGATCTATTGGGGATGGATGAATTCAATTTGGAATCACTGCTTCATTTGGCGAAGTATAACATCCAATATATTCCATCATTGCAGATAACGCACATCGGTAAATTGACTGCATTACATGGGCATGAAATGATGACCAGCGTGTTTAGTCCTGTAAACATAGCACGCGGATTATTCCTGCGCGCAAAAGACAGTGCAATCTGTGGGCACCATCATCAGGCATCAGAACACAGTGAACCAAACATCAATGGCAAAGTGGTGACATGTTGGTCAGTGGCTTGCTTGTGTGAGCTTCACCCGGATTACATGCCATTGAACAAACACCATCATGGATTCGCGCATATCATCACAGATCGCAATGGTGATTTTGAAGTATACAACAAGCGTATTGTGAACGGAAAAATCCGTTAGAATTTACCGAAGTGTTGATGGCGATTGCAGGCATGCACACCTTTGCACACCTGCATCCACCATTGTCTAATTGATTTAACCAACAATCGCATTTGATGCTGATGTTAGTACAATTTCACGCACGTATTTAGATACGGTCATGCCTTTGCTTTGTGCTGCACCTTTGATTGAATTCAATTCATCAGTAGTCATGCGCACGATTAACTGGCTTTTTTTGTTTGTTGTCTGCAATGTTTCCATTTGTTATATAGTGTTTAATTTATTTACGTATTCACGCCACATCGGTACGCGCTCAATCAATTCATCAATTGATGCCTGATCAAACTGCACTACCTTTTCGTGTATGCGTTTTTCAACAGGTATATCATATACCCATTCATCCGGTGCATGATGTATGTGCGTGTATGGGTAATCGCGTTTGAATTTCTCCATATCAAAAATCATGTTGCGTTCAATTTGCTTACAGCGTGCAATGTATTCAGGCGATTCAGTATCTATGCTGCCCATTCGCCATGCAGCTTTGTGCTTCTCATCATCCAATAGCGTTGATGTGGCATTGCACAGGACGAACACAAACACAGCATATGGCGCACCAACTAACCAACAGTATGCTTGACCTTGCCAAAAATAATTGGTATCAATGTCATCAATCTTGCTATTGTAAAACGTGTGCAATGACCATGATGATTTGATATCAGGTACAAATAACACTGCATCATTTTTCTTTACAAGCAAATCAGGAACACCACTAATGTATGCATTACGAAAGCGTGTTTCGTTTTTGAACACGATGTGCCCGGTGTGCCTGCGCCAAATATCAATTGCTTCTGATTCCACTGCAATACCTTTGTCTATGTACTTGCTGGTGATGTCATCAGTGCGTTTGTATTCATGCTGTAAATACAATTTCAGCAGTTCATTTTTAGCTGTTGCACTAATCGGTTCCGATTTGCTGCGTGATTTGGTCATCAGTTTACCCAATGATGACGCGCGAAATAATAATTGATCCATGTGTGTTTTGATTTTTGTATTGCGAATTTAGGAAATAAACGTGCCTGTTAATACACTTTTTTTCGCGTTGAATTCACTGCGTAGCTGTTGCTTTATTTCATCACTGCATGATTGCTCTATTGTTTCGAGTTCATCAATGGTAGCAGCGTTAGCGATTAAATCAGATACATATACCACATCAACATCAATTTTATCTGCGCTGTTATCTATGTATTTGACATCACCAGCATCATCTACCACTGCCTGATCTGTGATTACTGCGCGTTGCATGTCCACTGATAATGGTGCGTATTTAGACAGCAGCAATTTGATGACTGTCTTTTTTGCCATTGCATCGAAATCAGTAGACCATAAACCACCACCACGTTTGTACGTTTGGCTGTATTTGTTGCCATGCATTTGCAATTCTGCTGTGGTCATGTATAACACCTTTTCAAAGCCATTGATTAGCTGAAAGTATGCAGCATAACCAACTACAAAATCACTTGTCTTGCCTGCCCAATTAAAGCTGATGCCACCAAATGAATTGTCTAATACCAATTGCCCTTCGTACACTGGCTTTGAATCAATGGTCTTGAATTGACCTGAACGCTGTGCCAATTGAATGAAACCTTTATATCCTAATTGGAATTGAGCCAATGTCTTGTAATCACCGTTCTTTTGCCGGGTGTTAAATGGCACGATGTAGGCAAATCCCAATTGATTATTCAACGGCAAATCTAATGTCGCAGCCACCATTGCAGCATTCAATACAGATGATGGATCAGCTTTGCACAGCAGGTCATTACTCTGCACAATTTGTAATACTGATGTGGTGAACGTTGATGCGCGTTTACCTAATACTGATTGTAGGCGTTGCATTACATCTTCGCGTGAAAACATGGTGCGCAATTGCGCTGTGGTAGTTAAATTACTCATATTGATTTTTGGTTTTGTGATTACAAATATACATCATTCATCTTCGCCATCGTAATATGGATCATCAATTTCACCTGTGCCATCGCAATGCTCACATTTGACATCGCGTGTGCAGCCACCACAGCAATCGGACATGCTGCGTCCACAGGCAATCATTTCGTACACGATGCCTTCACCGTTACATTCTTTACAGGGGATTAGTTTGAACATAGGATAATAATAAAAATGATTAATATGATGATGTCTGTTGTATCTGGTGTTGATTGTTTCATGTTATGTTGTATTGATTGTGCGTTACGGATGCGCACCCCCCGATTGATTATTTTTTACTTGATGCGCGACGGCTCAATTCCATAGCACAGTAATGAATTTCATCAGCATAAAAACCAGCTTTTTCGCCATTAGGCATTGCACTAATTGCTTCCTGACAATCTTTAATGATATATCTTAATGATTCATCAGTCAATGTTTTTACTTTCTTCATGTACTCGCTGTGGTTAATTTGCTTCATGACTTTTGTTTTTTGTGTTTGTGTTTGTTTGACCTGACAAATGTATATACAAACGTAATAACAAAGCAAGAAAAAAGTGAAATAATTTTCACATTGAGTAGATAGCAGCTGAAAATGAATCAGTTAGCTTGTAAAATCTTTACTTTTATCTTTACCGGTAAAGATTACACCCACGAATAATTGCCGTAATTGGGGAACAATTCAAAGTACATGCGCATCATAATTGCATCAGCGTAATCAGGTGAAACACCATGCATGCGTTGTATTTCATCTTTGCTGCTTACAGATAGCTTACCATCCGCATCCGGATTCTTGCGCCTGATCATGTCTAATTCTTTTACGATTACATCACGTTGGTTAGCTGTGCGCATGAATAACTTGTTGTATTCCATGAATTCTGCTAACTTGAAATAGCATTCGGCTTTTAAATTGCTGTATGTATCCGGATGTTTGGCACGTGATCCATTTTGGAATCCTCTGCACTGCAATGCATCCACTACACCACCACCAACACCATCTTCATCCACCAATACATTTGTGAGCTTCACAGATTTTGATTCACACAGCTGGCGAATGTGCTGCACAATTGTAGTGATTGGCTGCTTCCTGAATTCAGTAATGCCAATTAGCGTTAATCCTTGCCATAGGCAAATCACTGATCTATCTTTTCCGAATCGTGCGACATCGGCAGTGATGTACATATCACCTGATAATGGTGATTCACGAAAGCATCGCAATACATCATCCGGTTTGAAAAGCCAATCATTGCTCTCATCGTATTCCCAATCACCTTCTAATAGGCGTTTGCGATCCATTTCAGGCAATCGCGCCAATGTTTCAAGATATGTATCAGGTAGATGCGGATTATCACCGGGTAACGCAGGAATGAATGCAATGTGTGCAGGTAGTGCATCCTGTTTATATGGCGCATATATCTCATTGTATAGCCATCCCTTTGATGGATTGCATGTCATCAATCCTTTGGGTGGAATACTAAATTCACGCAGCTTAAAACGCACGCGTGAACGTACTATATCCACAGCTTTTTTGCTTACCTGTGAAACTTCATCTATAAACCAATCAGTGATTTCTAATGATCCTAATGAATCAAAGTTTGGATCAGATGGATAGGCGAACAGATCCTTCAGGACTATCTCACTGCCATTGAAGAAACTGATGATATTGCTTTGACCATTGTACGTGTAATGCTCACCACTTCTCAAATTGTGCATGCTGGCTACTTCAAAGAATGTGCGCAGTGTGGTTTTTTTGAGCGTATCTAATTTACTGCGACCTATTAATCCACGCGTGCCCGGATATTTAATCCTGCGCCATATCTGCCATGCACATCCTAAAAAAGATTTACCACTACCTGCTGCGCCACCATATAACACCAGCTCAACAGGTGAATCAACAGCCAATAAGTGCAATGCATCTTCGTGTTTCTTTGTCCACGTTATCATTCGTACCGTTTAACTAACCTGCGCTGTTCAGCTGTCAGTGAATTGATTTGATGGCGTGATTTAATGTTGGATGATTTGTTTAGTGCATATTTATTTTTGAGCATCAACACCCATCCGGGTAATGCAATGATGCGACCAACGTTATCGTAATAAAACTCTGCACCTGTTTCACATCCTTCCTGATTGTACGGTTGCCAATTGCTGTACACCATCGCTGCGCGTGTGAATACATTGATGCCCGGTAGCAGCTTTACAGGTATTCTGTATTTAAGTGTTACGCGGTATCTATCACCATCATGATAATCTGTGATGTACAATGGCTCATCACTGCTGATACCTGCCATCACTATTTCATTTGGATTGATGTGCTGCAAATGTTTGAACACATCAGGATCAACTATATCATCTGCGCCAATCAGTACATACAAATCAGCATTACCACCATGCGTGATCAGTGAATCATTAAACTTTTTGCGCAGTGCATCATCACCTTTTGATGAATCACAAAATGATTCCTGTGGCACTTCAACATATTTTACTTTGTGTGATAACACCGATTTGCAGTAACGCTTTGATAATGCACCTTCACTACCACACAGATTGATGTGGTAACCTAATCGCGCGTAATGCCTGAACACACGTATGTATTCGCCATTGTTTGCATCGCCATGCAGGTAAAATGGTATGCTGATTCTAATTGTCAGTGCCATTCAATCGCTCAATTAAACGGTGATTTTCGCCAATGTATTTAGCCGGGCATCCAACGTATGTGCTGAATTCAATTGTATTACCTTTTACAAATGACTGCGCACCAATCATCACACCTTTTGCAATGGTGGTGTGTGGATGTGTGGATGCATTCAATCCAATGCGTGCGTATCTGCCGATGAAAGTGAATCCACCAATGATTGCACCTGTATGTAATACAGCATCAGGCATTACAATTACATCATGCCCAATGTGACAGTGCGACATGATATATACATCACGCATTATGTGTGTGCTGTATTGTACACCAGCGTGAATAGTAACGTGTTCACGTATGGTCACGCCATCACCGATGATGGTTGGATGCTCGTTTTCAAAATTAGCGTGCGTGATTTTACCCGGATATTCAGGTACATCACCGATGATACTGTATGCACCTATGTACACATCATTGCCTATTTGCACGTTGCTGCCAATGATGGCTGTGGGATGTATATACGTGCCCATTACTTTGGTGTTATATCACTGCAAATGTCCAACAGAGTGTGCAATCCAATGTGTATTCCATCCGCTTCTAATGATTTCAATATCTTTTTGAATCGCAAACCAATAAAGAAATGGTCAATACCTGCTAACCAAATATGCGCGATGAATGCAAATGCCCATGCAGCTAATACCCACAGCGTAATGCCTGCGATTGCAGCAACACTGCCAACAAATAAAAAGCCGATGTAAAACATTTTCAGGTACGGCAAATTGCGATATGTCCACCTGTATATTTTCAAATCACGGTAATGCGTTGTGAATGCATCACGGATTTTGATATTCAATTCATGCTGCGTCATCTTCGTTGGTTTTATTTAGTTCTGCTTTGAAATCTTCGATACCATCCACATAACCTTTGCTGTAATGGTATTTGGTCCATTCATCTTCTAACTGCTTTAAGTGAATACACACATCAATCACCTGTTGGTACATGCTCGATGCAAGTGACTTCGGATTGTTGTTTATTTTATTGCGATAAATACCATGCAATAGATCAATGGGTGATGGCTGTTTATCCATTGATATTTCCTGTTCTGTTTCGTCGCTCATAATAATTGTGATAATAGGATTGTGATTGATATAAATAAACCACCTGCCGATGTAGCCAGCATGTCATGTGCGTTGAATTCATCATCAGTGAATTCCTTCACCATGCCGACACCTGTAGCTATATACCATCCTGCATATGGTATCATAAATATACACACGATGGATGATATGATTGCGCCATATATAAAATGGTTTGCTTTGTCCTGCTGTAGCTGTGGTAGTTTCATTTGTTATTGTGCGTATGTTTCGTTATAGTATTGTTCTGCTGCCCTACTTAACACTCGTCGATTAGTATCATCATCCTCACCATCTATGTACGCATTAAAAATCTGCTCCTTCTCCATTGCTTTGGCTTGTTCGATAAATTCTAAATAGTAAGAAGAAAATTCTTTTCCGTTTTTACCTTCAATCGCCTGTAATAACCATTCTATTGCTGTTTGTTTATTCATTTTGTTATATATTAAAATAATGATGTTTGTACTGGCTTATTTTCAATTACTACTTTATCAAGCAGTATCATCAGCTGTTCTTTATTATAGTAATGCTGTCCTGAATTTGTAATGTATTGTTTCAATTCTTCGATGGTCATGTGTTATTGTTTTGAGTTGTTCGGAAATTCCGAACAGTTGATTTGTCATACCTTATCGGGTGCAATCATATTGATTAAACAATATATCATACCTTATCGGGTGCAAATTTGTTATTTAAATTTATAGATTTGATCGCCGGTTAATTCATACAATCGCTGTAGTATTTTATGCATTTCTGCACTGTCCTGTATTGATGGCACCATCATGCGTTTCGCAGATAGTATAAATAATCGCTCTTTAAGATCAGCAACATCACTGATGGCATCATATACGTGATGCAATCGCTGTTGGTTAGTCATGTCCATCATTCTGCGTTCAGGTATTCGTTGATTCTAAAAATTCTATAATCAGTAAAATCCATTATTGTACCTTCAACATCAGCCATCGCGATTTGAAACATGGGTAATTTGGGCAGTGCTGACCAATCATCTAATATCCTTTGCTCTAATGGATTCAATTTGCGCGGTGCATCATTTGATTTGTTTGATGTATTCATGTCTGTAATTTTGAGTTTATCAGTTACCTGCTGCAATACCTGCTGCATTGCTGGCGTTGCGAATATCTGCGCTGCTGTCATCTTCGTTTCTACATGCTCACGTTCACGCAGCTTGATGATTTCCTCTGTGCGTTCTGCATCGTATTGATTCAGCCATTCAATTATTATTGCACCATCAATGCGGTTGTATAGCTTGCCATAATCACCTGCCATTGCTTTGCGAAAGCAGATTTGAAAGTCCTGCAATTTGTAATTACCAAAACGCTCTAATATCAAATCGCATGTAATACCAATTTGAGCTGGTGACATGGGCATGCTGACATTGAAAAACAATTGCACCTGATCTATCAGGATAGCCATTGCCCGGTTGATGTAATCAACACCGTGTAATTTTTTAAGTGTTACGATTGAGGGTAAGGTGTTGTTGGATATCACGTAACTGATCGTCAGGTGTGTAGACCTGTTGTCTGAATTGATTAAGCTGCTGCTCTCGTTGTGTTGCTTTTGAATTTCCATGTGTATGTGATTTTTCTTTTTCAAATTTATCGTTATTATTTACCCAATTGCGTGCGGATGCTTCCCA
>Ga0315909_10002351_pt1 | contig 24255 bp, 6 predicted proteins | sample LakEriMetagenome_11_FD_203527 | JGI IMG/M metagenome (GOLD analysis project Ga0315909, IMG submission 203527) | Freshwater fungal communities from buoy surface, Lake Erie, Ohio, United States - Buoy 2 MA125 | ecosystem: Environmental > Aquatic > Freshwater > Lake | place: USA: Lake Erie, Ohio...
TCAACGTTTTGCATGCACTGGGCTACGACAGCTTTGGCTTACCTGCGGAACAACACGCAATTGCTACAGGCATTCACCCGCGTGTGAATACCGAAACGAATATTGCCAACATGCGCCGTCAACTGCGACGTCTTGGCCTAGGACACGACCCGCGACGCAGCGTGAGCACCACCGATGAAAATTATTACCGCTGGACACAATGGGTGTTCTTACAGATCTTTAATTCATGGTTCGACAAAGAGTTGGGCAAGGCTCGCCCCATTTCAGAACTTGAAGATTTATACGCAAAAGGAAAACGTACGGTTGACGATGGCCGTTCGTGGTCAGACCTTTCTCGCAATGAGCAACGCAAAGTGGTCGATGCTCAGCGCTTGGTGTATCTCACCGAAGCACCTGTGAACTGGTGCCCAGGTCTTGGCACTATTTTGGCCAACGAAGAAGTGACCGCCGATGGCCGCAGCGACATTGGCAACTTCCCTGTTTTCAAACGCAACATGCGCCAGTGGATGATGAACATCACTGCGTACTCCGATCGCTTGCTCGACGACCTCAACCGCCTCGACTGGCCAGAACCCATCAAGTTGATGCAACGCAACTGGATTGGTCGCAGTGAAGGCGCCCGCGTGCGCTTCACATCGGCCGCAGGAGAAATTGAAGTATTCACCACTCGCCCCGACACATTATTTGGTGCAACATTTTTAGTACTCTCACCCGAGCACCCACTCGTTGACGCACTCACCACTGCTGAACAAAGCAGTGCGGTGAACACATACCGTGTTGCAGCAGCGGCGAAAGAGCGTGAACAATACGAAGACGAAACGCGTGAAAAAACTGGCGTGTTTACTGGTGCATTTGCTCACAACCCAGTAACGGGTGGCGACATTCCTATTTGGATTGCCGACTATGTATTAATGGGTTACGGCACCGGCGCCATTATGGCTGTTCCATCTGGTGACGAACGCGACTTCGCATTTGCTCGCACTTACCAACTTCCGATTGTTGCTACACAGCAGCCCACCTCAGAGTGGTTTGCCGCAGCGGGCATTGACGCCACACTCAACTGCGATGAATGGCCAAATGCCTACGTCGGCGATGGCGCTTATGTGAACTCCAGCAACGACAGCATCTCTCTTGCACAATTCAACACTGTTGCCGATGCAAAATCGGCAATGAACACCTGGCTCACACAGCAAGGCTGTGGCGAAGCCGCCATTACTTACAAACTGCGCGACTGGCTCTTTGCTCGCCAGCGTTACTGGGGCGAACCCTTCCCCATTGTTTTCGATGCCGACGGCAACCCACATGCGGTGCCCGACCAGCAGTTGCCCGTGTTGTTACCCGAACTTGCTGACTTCAAACCGCAAGGTCTTGACCCGAACGATGCAGTAACAGAGCCCATTCCGCCACTTGCTCGCACACCAGAGTGGGCCGTTGTAGAACTCGACCTAGGCGAAGGGCTCAAGACCTATCGACGTGAAGTGAACGTGATGCCGCAATGGGCAGGTTCATGCTGGTACGAACTGCGCTACCTCGACCCCACTAATACCGAATCGTTCGTCAACAAAGAGGTTGAGAAATATTGGATGGGCCCCAAGCATGCCGGCCATACTGGCGGCGTTGACCTGTATGTCGGTGGCGTGGAACATGCCGTTTTGCACCTCTTATATGCACGCTTTTGGCACAAGGTTCTCTTCGACCTCGGACACGTATCGAGCGAAGAGCCTTTCCACCGCTTGTTCAACCAGGGTTACATTCAGGCATATGCGTACCGCGACCAACGCGGTCAGCCTGTACCTGCTGAAGACGTAGAAGAAAAAGACGGCAAGTACTTCTATGAAAATGAAGAAGTTGCTCGCGAGTACGGGAAAATGGGCAAGAGCCTCAAAAACATTGTTACTCCCGACGATATGTATGAAGACTATGGCGCCGACACCTTCCGCCTCTACGAGATGTCAACTGGCCCACTTGAAGCAAGCCGCCCGTGGAACACCCGCGACGTAGTGGGCATGCAACGTTTCTTGCAACGTCTGTGGCGCAATGTTGTTGATGAAGACTCTGGCGACACGCATGTCAATGCTTCACCGGCAAGTGAAGATCTGCGCCGTGCATTGCACCGCTGCATCGATGGCGTACGCGCCGACATGGAAGCGCTGCGTTTCAACACTGCAATTGCAAAACTCATTGAGTTGAACAATGTGCTCACTCCTTATGTTGCCGAACATGGAGCCTGCCCTGAAGAAGTCGCAACACCTCTTGCAAAAATGCTCGCACCGCTGTGCCCGCACATGGCTGAAGAGTTGTGGAGTCGCCTCGGCAACCCCGGCACCATCACCTATGAAGACTTCCCCACGGCCGATGCCTCACTGCTGGCAAGTGACACCATTGAGATTCCTGTACAGATCAATGGCAAAGTGCGCACACGCTTGGTGGTAACCGTTGGGATGAGCCAAGACGAACTCAAAGCGGCGGCAATGGCCGATGCCAAAGTTCAAGAACTTCTTGCTGGAACCACGCCAAAAAAGGAAATTATCGTTCCTGGGCGCCTGGTGAACTTCGTTTTATAGCTCGTCAAACCGCCTTTTTAGGACCCCGGGACCTACTTGAAATGTTTTCATTGAAATATTCTCAAAGTTAGATAATCTCGGATTCCGTGAAGCGTCACGGGCTACTCAAACAGGCAATAGTTGCCCCCATCGCCATCAGCCTTGCCGCCATTGTGGCCGCTGCCGACCGCCCCGATATGGCTCGAGCAACTGCGAGTACGTATCAGCAGCCATTCGCCTGGGGCTCAGTGCAAACGGGAAAAACTGCTTACGCAGCCTTCGGGTCACCAGTCACTGGCACCACAGCACTCTCAGACACTGCACCCAGTGGAGCTGGCTCTCTAGCAACACGAGTGACAGCCTCGGGACCAACAAACAAGATGTCATACCTGCGCGCCTTTGGCGGGGCAACACCTCTTTTCTTTAGTCGTAGTGGCAGCACTTCGCACATCTTGGCTGCAGTTGCTACGTCGAGTGGAAGTCATGAACTGTGGGCTTGGGGAACCAACACCTATGGTCAACTCGGCAACGGTTCGGTCACCGCTACGCCACTGCCGAAGAAAGCAACATGGACTCCGCTCGCTGGTGAAGAAATCATTGCGCTTACTGCCGGCGAGCGACACAGCATGATGCTCACTCTCCAAGGCGCAACGCGCCGTGTTTACACGTGGGGCAACAATGCTTACGGACAACTTGGGACTACATCGGTAGCAAGTACCACGAGTCAGTTAACTCCACTCTTGTTGTCGTCGTTAACGAGCACCAACATTCAATCCATTGCCGCGGGTCAGCATCACAACGTTGCCGCAGACTCAACTGGAGCAATTTGGGCATGGGGTTACGACACCGATGCATATGGCGACATCGGCCTTGCCGGTTCAAGTTCGCGCTTTACACCAACAAAAATCACAGACGATTCTCTCAACGTGCGTCGTGCTGTACCCACTACGCAATCCATTACTTCGAACATCGCAACCATCAGCACAAATGCTTACCACTACTTCGCCATTGGCGATTCTGTGGTGGTCAACATTGGCGACGACCTACTCGATGGAACCAAAACCATTACGAAGGTAACGAACACATCATTTAGTTACGTTGCACAACCTGCGGTCACCTCTACACCAATTTCTCCGACAGGCCTTGCAACCTTGGCCGGTGTGCAAGTTGCCGTCACCAATAAATCATTAGCGAGCAACGTCGCCACGCTCACCGTTCCCACCGGGCATGGCCTTGCCGTGGGAAACTCCATCACCATTGCAGGTGTTGGCGCCCCATTTGACGGGGTGAGCACCATCACCGTGTCGAGTTCAACCTCAATCCGATTTGCCAAAACATATGCAGGAACAATTACCTCGACTGCAGTATCACCTGCAGGTTCGGCAACTCGTGCCGACATCAGTGTTGCACTATCAAACAAATTGGTCTCGCTGTCATCGAACGTCGCAACGGCTCGACTCACGAGCAGCACCACCCACGGCTTCGGAATAGGCAACGTTGTAACTGTTACTGGGGCAGGCGGAGTGCTTGATGGGCAAAAAACTATTACTGCTGTCTCCACAACAAGCACTTTCGATTTCATTCCACAAACCAACTACACCGCGCGTGCTGTAACAAGTTCTTCACCCACTGCATCGGTCATCACCTGTTCAACAGCATGCCCAAGTGCACCTACAGGTGTACTGAGTGTTGCTGCGGGAATTGGCTATTCCGTGGCGCAAACAGCCGACAGCGTGTACACCTGGGGAAATACCACCGCTACTACTTACAACCGTCTGGGCCGAGCAATTTCTGGCACCTATATTTCGTCACCAAAAGTTGTTGCACTTGGTGCAGGTTGCGTTCCCTCCGCCATTGCTGCGGGCAGGTACACCGCAGCAGTGGTGTGCGCAAATAACACCATCCGCACCTGGGGCGACAACACCTATGGCCAACGCGGGTCGGGAACTGCTGCAGGTACGCATACCACTCTCCTTGAATCGGTCAGCGGCATTTCATTGAACGCAGGCGAAAATATACTCAAAGTTGATTTTTCTACCGATACTGCTTTTGCTCTTACTTCTGCAGGGCGCATTTTTGCCTGGGGCCGAAACCTGTATCGCCTTCTTGGTGTCTCGTCGCTCTATGCAGCCCTCAACCTGCGCACCACTGCAGCAGTTACTACACGAGCCATTGCCCCAGGTGGCGCAACAGTCACCGATCTTGTTGCCGATAGTTCAAATGCATTGTTTATCGACTCTGCTGATGTGGTGAGGTCGTGGGGCAACCCCACCACCTCTCTCGGCGCACGCGGCGTGAGCGGAACATGCATCGCTGCAGGAATCTGCGGTGCAAATGATGGAATGAAATTCGACCGTATAGATACCGCATCTGACGTGCGCATTGCAATGGCCGATGCAACCGACAACTCCTCGGTTTTTGTGATGTCTGATGGTTCTGTATGGACGTCTGGGTCTATTGGCAGTACAGCTGGCACGTACTACCTCGGTGATGGAACAACGGGCTCACGCATACTTCCGGGAAAGATCGACTTGCCCTTCGGCGTTGACACCGCAACTGCATCGTCGCAAATTAATCAGCTTTCCTGCTCACGTTTGCATTGCCTTATCGCTGTTGCCTTTTCTGGAGCCTCAACGATTTATGGATGGGGTGATGGTTCGAGTAGACAACTTATTGCTGGCTCAACAACCGACTACGCGTATCCCGTCGCCATTCAAAATAACTTAGTGAACCCTCGCATCGCTGCCGGATACCAGTTCAGTTTGTATGTCGACATTGGAGCTAACGGAACGGGTGGCACCGCATATGGTTGGGGAGCTAACTCATCTCGCCGAGCAGTTCCCACTGTGGCAACGAATCCGCTCCTCACTTTTTCCGAAGTAAAGGACATGACCATTCCTGCTTCGCCCGCAACAGTGAGTGACATCATTGCTATTTCTGCTGGCTATTTACATACCGTCGCCCTACGAGCGAATGGCACTTTAATGACGTGGGGCTACAACAACTTTGGGCAACTTGGTGCAGGAACCACCAATACGGCGACGTACTTTGCAACACCTTCTTTGCCAACAGGAAAAGCGGCAGCTCAAATTGTTGCTCAAGGCGATTCAACTCTCATACGGTGCTCCGATGGCACTCTCGTTGGTTGGGGCAGTGCTGCGCGCGGGGTCTTGGCATCGGGGTCTACCGCAAGTCTCCTCACCCCTACTTCCGTTGCGAGCGGATACACCTTTAACTACATAGATATTGCAGGTCTTGGCGGCACCGCTACTGCTTCCTCTTACCGCAACAGTGGCGTCGGCATTCTCACTTCTGGAGCAGTTGTCACATGGGGTGCCAATACATACGGGCAAATTGGTCGCTCCGATTGGGCCGTTTCAGCAACAGCAGTCACCGCATATTCCACAAGCCCAGTACAGGCACTCACCAGCAACACCACAGCTATCAGCGACGTCGATGCAGTCGTAGCTGGCGGAATATGGTCGGCGGCATTCGGTTTCTATACCGCCCCCACACCACCGTCGGCACCAACATCGGTGAGCGCATCTTCAAACGCATCGAAAACCATCACTGTCACTTGGGGGCTGCCCACTTCCCCAAATGATTTGGTGTCATACAACGTGGTCATTCGACGCGCAGGTGTTGTTGTGGCACGCGTTGGCGCCCCAGCATCTGCAACCTCACTTACTCTTACTGGTCCCACATACGACATCATCAATGCAAGTGCCCACAGCGTGACCGTAGAAGCACTGAACACCGTTGGCACCGGCCCAGAGAGTTCTTCGGTCAGTGTCACACCTATCGGAGCGCCTTCTGTGCCGCGCTCGGTTCAAGCAGAGCCAACGTCGAGTGGCATCAGACTCACTTTTGCTGCGCCGAGTGACAACGGCGGAGCGAGCATCAGCCGTTACAACGTTGTTGTAGTTGACTCAGGAACTACTACGCAGCGTGCTACGGCAACTTTGGCAAGTTCCGACACCAGCGCACTCATTACTTCTGGCCTTGTAGTTGGTTCTTCATATGACGTTTCCATCAGCGCAACGAATACGGCTGGCACTAGCGATGCAGTCACTGTGACAGCAGTTGTACCCGGGCGCCCATCTGCGCCTCTCATTTCCGAAGCCCACGCGGAAGGAACAAGCGACATCATCGTTACGTGGACCGCACCCGAGAGCGACGGCGGCGCACCTATCACTTCCTATGTTGCACGGGCATATTCACGTGGAACAGATTCTGTTGTGGCAACGAGTTTCAGCTCGTTGTCGAGCACTAGGTCTCTCACTCTTGCTGGCCTCACCGATGGCACGCTTTACGACATTGGTGTGGTTGCGTCACAAGACAACTCGAGTCAATCAAATGCCATTGCGGCAGCCGGCTCAGAGTCGATTCGTACAACCGTGATGGCTGGGCGTTTGCCCGCACCCGCCAGCCTCAGCATTAGTGATCTCAGTTCAGGGTCGGTCACCCTTCAGTGGCCAAGTGTCTCAAATGCCACCGGAATTTCCATCACCGAGTACTCGGTGAAGTATGTGCTTGGAGTAACTACTTCAACAACAACTGCGAACACATCACTTTGCACTGCAGGTGTGTGTGCAAAGACTCTTACCGGCTTAACAAATGGCTCTCAATACACAGTATCTGTTGCCTCTACATCGTCAAATGGCACGGGAACTTACAGCAACACCGTGACGGCAATACCTCGCACGGTTCCTGGGGCACCCGAGAACATTGCAGTTGAGTCGGGAAATGCGAGCCTTGCAGTTTCATTTTCTGCACCTACATCTAATGGCGGAAACGCCATTTCGGGTTACACCGCAACCGCCACATTGAGTGGAGTGACCATCGCAACACAAAGCGTTGGGGCAACTGAAACGACGGCCACACTCGTTGGCCTTGTCAACGGCACGATCTACAACATTCAAGTAATCGCAACTAACGATGAAGGGTCATCGACGGCCGCAACAGAAACAGGCACTCCTGCAACTGTTCCAGGTATTCCCACCATTGCCGCAATACGACCAGGCTCCATTTATATTGAATGGCTCGCACCCGACAGTGGTGGCTCCCCCATTACGTACTACGCAATCACTGTGGTTGACCCAATGGGAATCACGAGTGAGTACACAACAGGTGCTGGCGCTGTCACCGGCACATCCTCGTGTCTCACCTCTGCTCGCACCTGCACCATCACATCAGTAAGTACTTCTATTGATTCAACGCTTCCCACTACAACACTGGTTGACGACACGCGATACTCGGTATCGGTTGCTGCAGCGAATGCTCAAGGAGTCGGCGATACCACGTCGGCATTTGTTGTCACTGCGGGTCAACCAAACGAGCCCACAGCACTCACTGCTTCTGCCGGCAACCGTTACTTCGACGCGTGCTGGTCTGCCCCGACATACACACCGTCATCGACTGCAGTCACTTCGTATTCGCTACAAGCAGATCATTCAGATACCACGAGCACACTCACCATTAATCCCGATGATCTCGTTGATAATGCTGCTGCGTGTGCGTCTCCACTCGTTGGCGTACGAGTAACGGCATTTGACGACGGCAGCACGCTTTCTCCAGGGGAAACTTACGCATTGACCGTTTCTGCAAGCACATCACCATCTGACTACGTGTACGGCATGTCTTCAACATCTACAAGCGTTACTCCCTTTGCGGCACCGGGTGCACCGAGTGTGACTGCAGTACTTGCCTCAGAAACCACAGCTCAAGTGACGTGGAGTGCGAGTTCAGCAAACGGGTCTGCGGTTACTTTGTATACCGTTACGGCGAGCCCTGGATCTCACTCATGCACATGGACATCTGGCCCACTTTCATGCACCATCACCGGTTTGAGCGATTCAACTTCTTACTCATTCACCGTGGTTGCCACCAATACCGCAGGCAATGGCCCCGCTTCAACAGTGTTTGCTCAATCAACTGAATCCACTACGACCAGCACAAGTTCCACCAGTAGCACCAGCAGTACCAGCAGTACCACCAGCACCACTAGCACTATTCCCAACACGACAACGCAAACGACGGCTGCGGCAACCACTCCACCCTCGCTCACCGTTCCTACTGCCACAACAATTGCCTCTGCGGTAAAAACTCCAAAATGGATATCGACTCCAACAAAACTGGCATATGGCAAGTCGCTCCTTGTTGCTCAAAGCACAGGCGCTTCGGCTTCTTTTTCTACGTCAACAAAGAAAGTCACTCTCTTTTACTCCGTAGGCCCCAATTACGGAAAGCTCTCACTTTTCTTAAATGACAAACGCGCAAAAATCATTGACCAGTATTCCAGTAAAGCCGCAAGACGTTCAATCACCATCACGAAATCGTTCCTGATCAAGAAAATAACTCTTGTTGCACTAGGGCAAAAGAGTAAAAAGTCAAAATCATCTGCCGTCAACATCGACGCACTTTCATTTACTTCTGCAACCTGTGTCAAAAAGTGCATCACCAACCCTGTGCCGCTCGGTTCCTTTTCAGCTTTCGCCGTTGCATTGAGGCAGTGGTGGGCTACACAGCACGAGCAATAAGTGCTGCATCGCGTACTGCAACCTGAATAGTGCGCGACCCGTTGGCATCACCCACAACATGCACAGGGAACGACGACCCCGCAAGGGCATCGGCAAGTTCACGGTTCGATGAGTTAAACCCACACACCACCACTGTGTCGGCAGGCAAAATGCGCGGACGTTCAGTACCCACTACCTCTACGTGAACTGCATCTTCTGTAATACGACGCACCGCTGAAGTGGGCAAGAACTCAAAGCTGCCAGAAAAGAGCCGTTCGCGTGCCGGCAAAACTGTTGCTGGCGGGTACGGAACAGTTGCGCCAATGGTTTCATGCCGAGTCACAAAGGTGACATGCGCTCCGGCCTCCATCAACTTGTCGGCAACAGAAATTGCCTCATATGAACCCGTGTCGTCGAACACCACTGCGTGCTTGCCCACTTTCGCCCGACCACCAAAGCCAAAGACATCCCATGGCGTATACACATGAGCCATATCAATTCCGGGAATGGGTTCCGCAGGCCGTGCTGCTTGAAAGCCATCGCGGCGAGGTGACGACCCTGTTGCAATAATCACTTCATCTGGTTTTTCATCAATGATGATGTCGGGGTCAACAGGTGTTGATAAACGAACATCAACGCCAAGACGCTTCACTTCCTCAGCTAGCCAGCGAGTGATGGCGCCAATGTCGGCTCGATGTGGCGCGGTGGCCGCAATAGCTACTTGCCCACCAAGCGACTTCTGCATTTCAAAGAGCACTACATCGTGTCCACGCAACGCGGCCGTACGTGCGGCTTCCAAGCCTGCTGGTCCACCACCAACAACCACCACCTTTTTACGCACTGCCGATTTCTCGGGCACTTCAAATTGGGTCTTGTGTTCTTGCCCAGCAGCAATATTCACGACGCATGCCATTTTGCCGGTGCTCATGAGCAAGCCCACACAACCCTGACTTGAACCAATACACGGGCGAATTTCTGCTTCCCTGCCGTCACGTGCTTTTGCCACCAGGTACGGGTCGGCAATGAGTGCACGCACCATCGACACCATGTCGGCAATGCCACTGCCCACCACGTGGTCGGCATGGTCGAGGGTCATAATGCGACCCGTCACCATGGTGGGAACAGAAAGTTCACGCGTCACGGCCTCGCTCTTGGGCAACTCATAGCCAAGTGGGTCGTCCATGGTCGATAAGAGCTTGTAGAAGCGGTAGTAACTGCCAAGCGAAACGTCAACAAAGTCGACAAGATGTTCTGAATACTTCGCCACTTGCACCGTGTCGTCGGGGCGCATTCCACCTGGAACTTCCTCATCGGCTGACAAGCGAATACCCAATGGGAAATCGATGCCGACCTCGTTGCGAATGGCCTCAAGAATCTCCACCAAGAACCTGTTGCGGTTTTCAAACGTGCCGCCATATTCATCTTCACGATGGTTTGTTGCTGGCGATAAAAACTGCCCTACCAAATAGCCGTGTGCAGCATGAATTTCAATGCCGTCGAGTCCGCCATCTTTGACGCGTCGTGCAGCACGCGCAAAAGAAGCAACAACCTCATCAATCATGCCCTTCGTCATGGGGCGCGGCACAACACCCGTACGCGGGTTGGGGATATCACTTGCACTCCATGGTGCGCCACCGAGTGGGTTCACACCTGTTGCACTTCCCCCGTGCCACAACTGCTGAAACACCTTCATGCCATGTGGGCGAATAGATGCCATCAACTTCTCGTAGCCACCCAATACACGGTCGTCATAAACCGGAATGTGCGTTGGCGCGCTGGGGTGAACACCCGCAATTTCCAAAATGGAAAGTGCTACTCCCCCCTTTGCGCGCTCTGTGTGGTACGCCATAAATGCATCGCTGGTATCGACCCAACCGGCACCGGTGGAATGCGCTGTGCGCACAATGCGGTTGTGGAGAGTAATGCCACCCACCTTGAGTGGTTGAAAGACATTTTCGTACATTTAGTTACTCCACTTCACGGGTAATACTTCAAAACCTTTGAGCACTGCGGCCTTCACCAATTGGCGTTCACCATTGCTTTGCATATTCGGGAGTCGAGCGAGCATCTCTTGCACTGCAAGTTGTGCCTCCATTCGCGCCAATGGTGCACCCAGGCAATAGTGAATACCCACCCCAAAGGCAAAGTGCTTGCGCAACTGCACAGGGTCGCGCTCCAAACTGAACTCTTCTGGGTTTTCCCACACATTGGGGTCGAGGTTCGCCGAGCCAAAGAGCGCAAGCACCTTGCTGTCGACAGGAATATCGACTCCTTGCATGCACACCGGCTCATCGTTGGTACGAAACAGACCATGCACCGGCGCATCGATACGCAGGCTTTCTTCCACGGCAATTTCAATGAGCGAGGGGTCGGCAATGAGTCGTGCAGCAAGTGCAGGGTCGTCGATGATGCGGCTCATTACGTTGCCAATGAGCAGCGTGGTGGTAGCGCTTCCTGCCACCATTAAGAACTGACAAAAACCCATCACGTCTTCCTGGGTGAGCTTTTGCCCGTCGCGTTCAACAGTAAGCAAGCGCGTGAGCAGGTCGTCGGGCGCGTCTCCACCCGATTCAATGAGTGCGGCACGGGTTTTCACATGGGGCCAGAAGTATTCACCGAAGCTCTTATAGGCCTGCGCCGTGACATCGCCCATGCGCCCATCTACAGCCGATACTGCTTCTGCCATCGGCAATACCCATTGACGAAACTTATCAATATCACTCACAGGCGTTCCCAGCAACCAACACATAATGGTGAGCGGTATGGGCATTCCCACTCCACGAATGAGGTCGCCCTCGCTCCCTTTAGATGCTGCGAATTCAGTGACCACGTCTTTAACGAGTGCTTCAATGTCGCCGCGCATCTCTTCAATTGCTGATGGCTTGAAGATCTTGGTAATTGCCAACCGATCGGTGGTGTGCTTTGGCGGGTCAACCGACACCAATACCCCACCACCGTGATACGCAAGACCCGGACCAAACTTGCTCTTCCATACATCGCTATCGCGCAACACTGCAGCGACGTCGGCGTTTTGCGACACCACAAAAAATGGAGCCGGTAAGTCGGCATGGGCAACAGGGCACTGCCCGCGTAATTGCGCAAAGTACTCTGCTGGCCGTTCTTGAAAATCTTGCGAATCTAAACTGAAATCAACAGACATGAGTCCCCCTTGTGCCTGCTTCAACAGTACCGAGCAGACCAAGCCCACCTACTTGTCAGAGAAATAGCCAGCCGTCTCAGCCACACGGGCCAAACACAAAATCTCGTCCAAAAGTTGAGATGGCACAAGCCCTTCTGACAACCCCTCGTCTCGGCTTGGCATGGCGAGGAGCGACTCAATGTCTTCAGAGAGTCGGGGCATGCGCATGGAATGCGCAAATTGTTGAGCGGCCGCACTCGGCACAAATGCCGTGCCCGCATGAGTTGCCTTCAAGACGCCACACTCCAACTCATATGTAATGTCACCGGCTTGGATGGTGAGCGAAGCTTCTTGGCGTAATGCAGTGGCTTGGCGGTGCCGGCGCAAAATGGTGTTGATGGTCTGGATGCGATCGCGAATGAGAGCTGCGTCTTCAAATTGCCGTGCAGCAGAATGCACTTTCATTTTCTCATCAAGCAAATCGAGAACTTGTGTCGACTTTTGTGTCAGTACATCGGCCACCGTTTGCACAATTTCCGCATAACTCACTGGGTCAGCCGACCCCGAACACGGGCACTGGGCAAGGCCCAACTGCGCTGCAGAACATACGGGCGCATCGGGTGACGCCACATAGTTGCGCCCCATACGTACGGTGCAACGCCGCAATGGCACTACTGATTCAATGGCCTCAATCATTTCTCTCGCCATTGTGCGTGTTGAGATGGGGCCCACCGAAATGCCTTTTGCAGAAGGCACCTTGGTGACCACAAGCCGCGGCCATTCTTCATCGGTGGTGAGGCGCACATAGCAGTACTTCTCGCTGCGTGTTCCTACAAAGTTGTACCGCGGTCGCAGTTTTCCAATGAGGCGAATCTCTAAGACCTCGGCAGTTACTGGGTCGGGTGTTTCAATGAAGTGCACGCCCTTCACCAACTTCAAAAGTGCACCCACCTTTTTGCGGGTCTCCCCCGCACCAAAGTAGCTGCGCACTCTGCTACGCAGATTCGTCGCTTTTCCTATGTAGAGGATCTTTCCTGCATCGTCAACAAACATGTACACACCTGGCGTGCGTGGCAGGTCTTGAGTAAGCGACAGCTTTGCCGACTCGGGGTGAGCACTTAATGACGGAAGCATCATGAGATCATCGAGCGTGATCACGTTGAAGCCAGATGCTCGCTCAATGAGATAGTGCAGCAAGTCGCCGGTTGCAAGAACATCGTTAATTGCCCTGTGCGAAGGCTGATGCTTCAATCGCAAGCTTGCAGCCAATGTGCCCAACTTGCAATTAGGCACTTCCGACCCCACCAAGCGCCGCGCAAGTGACACCGTATCGATAACCAAGTTATTGAGGGGCGCTCTGCCGTGTTCAATGAGAGCAGCATTGACGAAGCCCACATCGAAGCGCGCATTGTGCGCAACCAATACCGACGTGCCGATGAACTCGAGCAGTTCGGGAAGCACCACGTCAATTTGTGGTGCATTGTGCACCATGGTGTCGGTAATGCCGGTCAACAACACAATGTAAGGCGGAATGGCATGCCCAGGGTTAATGAGAGTGTTGAATCGCGCTACTTCCTCGCCACCCACATACTTCACTGCACCAATTTCCGTAATTCCACCATTCTTGGCTGAAGAGCCAGTGGTCTCAAGGTCGAGGACACAAAAGTAAACGTCTTGCAGGGGCAAACTGAGAAGTTCTTCAACCGCGGCAAGCATCGATGAAACCCTAGCGAAAGGAGCGGATTGGACGCGTACGTATCGCCTTCATACCGATAGCAGCATCAGGAACACGCCACTTTTCCCTATCGAATTCCTGCCCGTCTTTGAAATTCACCGTCCACGCATTGTTGAGGTCGTACTCACTTGAGGTCCAGTAAAAGCTCTTCCCCAAGTTCCCTAGGCGTGGAGTTGCTGTGCCCAAAGTGCGATACACCAAGCGCAACTCTTCTTTCGATGGCAAATACCAGTCGTTATACCCGCCAAAGACCAACGTGCTTGCATACCTTGCTGGGTAGTTCCCGCCGCGATACCTCTGCACAATTTTTGAGGTGTTGGATTCCCCCATTCCAAAGGCTTTGGCGAGCACCCGCTGTACTTTTGCCGACACGCTTGCAGTACCTATATATAAAGGTGTCTTCTTGTCGTTGAAGGTCAGTGGTTTCCAAGGGATACCCGCTACGTCAGTCTCCACCGGACCCACCTCAAAATATCTGTCGCCACTACTCCGTGGACCAGCATCATAAAAAACAATTCCACCTGCTGGGCCAATATCACCCACTGCACACGGCCCCTCATTGGTACAAGAACTTCCCGTTAGTGAAATGGTTGAGGCAGCGGGCTTCACTCCTACACCCGCAGGGAACGACCTCATTGCAACCACATGAAACGGTAACGACGGGAAACTCGAGCCAACATGAACTTGACTCTTGCGTAACTGCTTATTGCCGTTGCTCTGGCCCACTTTGTTTTCATCGGTGAATTGCGTGCCGTCTTGAAAGAGTTGATACCACGCATACTTCGCCGAGTTCTCAGACGACGTCCAGTACGGCATCGGCAATACTTTTGGCGCGCCCACAGTAACGCTCGCGTTATAGACCACATCAAGTTCGTCACGTGAGGGAAGAAACCAATCACTCTTTCCATTCGCCGAGTAATCATCTACAAACTTCGCTGCGTACTTACCTTCACCATTTTGCGTAACAATCGCCGCGGTATTTTCACGACCCCAGCCAATGCCTTGTCGCAAAATATTTTCACTAGCGAAGACCGGTTCCGTTGTTTTGAGCGACCATGGCAATCCGCGCCCTTTAGTGATGGGTAAAGCTTCGAGGTACCGACCCCACCATTTCACTTCGCCTGCGTCGTACACCACTGTTCCTCCACCTGGGCCTACGTCTCCCACCTTGCAGGCGCCACCAAGTGCACATGTTCGAGATGATCCATTCGCCGGTAGCGCAGTTGCTGCAAGACACAATGTGCTCACCAGTACCGCAAGACAAGCCTTCAACCTCATACGTCAGGTTTAGTACACCCCTATGCAGAAGTCATGGCGGAACTAGCCGAAATAGCGCACAGGGCGAACGTAGAAGTTATTTCCTTTCCACCAAGAATCCATTTCACCAGTACTTGCATCAAGCGCATAGGCCCAATCCAGAGGAGAGTTTGCCCATTCTGTTGATGACCAATACTTATCTTGAGTAAGCCCTATTACATTGCGCAATGCGTACATCGCCAACAATTCATCACTTGAAGGCAAGTGCCAGTTTGAATACGAATAGCACATCTGACCGGTGTTTACCGCGCAATCAATACTGCCGTTGTAGTTTGCAGAGTAATGACCCGCCACATACACCGCGGTGTAGTTATTGGGACTGCGAAGTTGCAGAACATCCTGCGTATTGAAAAAGCCATATCCAATAGACCCGTAAGGCAAAGTTGAATCAGACTGCGTTGACACGTTGTCGCACGAGTAAGGGTAACTATCGCTATATCTACATCCCCACGGCAACGTCGGTGGGCCCGAATATCCGGCAACTGCATCTGCCGGCGAAGCCTCAATGTATTTAAACGTCATTCCTTGGTTGTTGTAGTAAGGGCCCGCGTAGGTAATTGGCGTTGCGCTCACATAAAACACCTTTCCGCCTGCTGGCCCAGTATCGCCCACTACGCATACTCCACCAGTCGAACATGAATTGGTTGTTACTGATGACGAAGCCATGGAGTAAGAACTGTTTCCCATTCTGTTCACAGATGCAACCTTGAAGAAATACTCAGTAGAAGCACTCAGTCCGGTCACGGTGGCGGTGGTGAAAGTTAATACGCCATCGTCGAACGTGGTGAATGGGCCCGTCGCGGTTGTTGCATATTGAACGACATAGTCACTCACTTCAGCACCGCCATTACCAACCGGGGCAGTCCACGACAGATTGACATCTGCACCGTAGGCGAATCCAGAGACATTGGTCGGCGCATCTGGAGTGTTGGCCGGCGTCAGTGCACCCGACACGCGGTTAGTACCTGTTGTTACTCCGCCCACCACGGCCGCTACCTTGAAGTAATACGTTGTTCCATTAGTGAGCCCACTGACAACTGCAGAGGTTGTTGTTGAAACGCCATCATCGTAAGTAGTGAAAGTTCCTGTTGATGATGTTGAGTAGGTAACAACGTAATCGGTTGGGGTTCCCGACGCAGGTGCAGTCCACGTGAGGTTCACTGCTTCATTAGCAGCGGTTCCGGCCACTGAAGTTGGCGCGGAACTATCAGCACTAGGAACAGCAGGGTTATGGATGCTGCTTCCGTAGCAACCCCCGACCCAAGTACTACTCCTAGCAGTAACGCGATACTGCCAGGTGACGCCGTTTGTAGCACCTGTATCAATAAACGAAGTCTCGGCTGAGTTACTGAGTCCGTAAGCACTAAAGCTTGTTCCATGAGTGATTGACTTGCGTTCGAGCGAATACCTCAATGAATACCCTGAGTTGTTGGTGGATGGCGCCGCCCACGAGAGCGCAATTTGCCCATCGCTTACCACGCTTGACCACGAAGTTGGCCCACCAATTCTTCCTGGGTACACGTAAATCGGCGTACTAGGACCAAGGCCAACATCATTTTTCGCTTGCACGCCAATGGTGTATGCACCGTTGCAGGTCACTCCACTTGGAGACAGCCCAGTAACGGAAACTGAGGTACTGGTAGAAACTCCATCGGCGAATACTGTGACTCCCCCACCTGGCGCCGTCACTGTGACGACGTAATCCGTTATCGCACTAGTGCCAGCCGAAATAGGTGCGCTCCACGACAGATCTGCACGAGATGTATTTACAAAATCACTAGTCAATGCCGTCACGGCACTCGGCGTCGTCGCGGGAGTGACAGCCGAAGACGTCACTGCAGAACCAGTACCTACGCTGTTTACTGCACTCACCTTAAAGAGGTAGCTTGTGCCGTTCGTGAGCCCAGTCACGGTGCTCGAAGCTGTTGTAGAAACACCGTCTGCAAAGGTCGTCCATGTTGAACCCGAGTTGCTTGAATACTGCACTATGTAATCGGTAATTGCAGAGCTGCCTGGGTGTGCTGGTGCAGTCCAATTGAGTGCGACTTGAGTATCACCGGCTGTACCCGACAGCCCCGTTGGAGCATCAGGAGCGGCAGTAGTGCTAAAACTTGAGGAATCGACCGATGTGAGAGTTGATGGAAGCGATGAGGCAAAAGTCAACGTGTACGTTCCACCTGTTGTGTGCGTGAGGTTTGTAAATGTTGCCACACCATTAACAGCAGCGACAGTTGTTGTTCCACCCAATGTGCCGCCCGATGCTGTTACCGATACGGACGCATTCGAATGCGTCACCGTATTACCAGCGGCGTCAACTATGCGAACAACAGGCTGAGTTGCTAATGCCGCTCCTGATGTACTGCCCACAGGTTGAGTCGTCACAGCAATTGCTGAAGACGCACTAAAAGCCCGCACTGGACGGAATCGATAACTATAAAGTTTCGCAAAATTAAACGAACTCCCTTCGGGCAACATCTGCGTCGCCTGATACGAACTGAATTCAGAGGAGGAAAAATGATAACTAAGAAAATTAGATGCGCCCGGCCCAGTGTTGTCTACACCAGTTCCATTGCAAGTTGTGCTTGTGTTGGTGTTGTGCTGGTTTCGTGCCCACTTACACATGGCGTGCAACTCATCTTTTGAGGGCATATACCAGTCAGTTTTGCCATTATTGGAATATGCCCATGCAATACCTGCGGCATACGATGACGTCGCAGATCCACCAACCGTTGTGAGACGCGAGTAAATCTGGTTGGTATTGGCCATACCCATGCCGATTGCATTTGATGCTGTACGACTTGCAGCTTGCTCAGCAGAAGTACCGGGATACACACTGTTTGTTTCACAGTTGTTATTGCTCGAGGTGCTGCCAGAGTTGTAACAAGCGGTAGCAGCAGTCGACCAAACTGCTTGTTCATTGGTTGCCGTCGTTTCGAGATACTTACAAGACGTATTGCAGTCAGATCCGGTGGAGGTAAATGTTCCCGACGCCACATAGAAAACCGTTCCACCCCCAGGGCCAGTGTTTCCTACGAAACATGTTCCACCAGTTGCGCAAGTATCAGTACTCGTAGTGAAGTCTGAAGAGGTCACAGAAGTCAGGGATGTTGAAGCAAAAGTTAAGGTGTACGTACCAGCAGTTCTATGCCACAAGTTCGTAAAAGTTGCAACACCGTTGACAGCAGCAACAGTTGTTGCTCCCCCCAAAGTACCGCCCGATGCCGTTACCGTCACTGATGCGGTCGAATTCGTCACTGTGCCATTTGTTGCGTCGACGATACGCACTACAGGTTGCGTGGTTAAAGCAGCGCCCGATGATCCACCCACAGGCTGTGTTGACATCAAGATGGCCGTTGCCGGCATCCTTGGTGTTGCAGCAGTGCTCGATGTAGCGGTTCCGTCGCCAATTGCGTTCACTGCTTTTATTTGGATGTTGTACGACGTTCCATTCACTAGGGCTGTCGTTCCATCGCTACTCAGAGTCGAAATCACAAGCGGTGACGCCGTAGTACCTGCAGCACGAGTTCTAAACGTGGTTCCACCATCGGTGGAGTACTTGTAACTCGTGATAGGTGATCCACCTGTTAAGCCAGAGGTAAAGGCCACAGACAATGAGGCATTTGAAGCAGTAATAGAACTAATTGTTGGTGCAAAGGGTGCAGAGAACATGCGAATGGGTCGAACACCAAAGCCATAGTTCTTGCCCCAGTTGTCGTTTCCGTTGGTGAGGAATGACCAGTTCTTTGACTGAGAAGCATTGAATTCAGAAGAAGACCAGAACGTTGTAGTAGCAATTCCAGTTCCTACTTGAGTTGTTTGAACGAGTCCACCAATATCTGCTCGGCTGGCGTACATCTGCAGCAACTCATCTATTGACGGCAAGAACCAATTTGATGCACCACCGCCTGAATACGCTCGAGCTGATTTTGCAGCGCCCGTGGAACATACCGCAACAATTGCATCGGTATTAGCAGAACCAGTACCTATTGCAGTGCCCAAAGCACTTGGCGTACCGATCAACGTTGACGTTGCGTTACACCAAGGAATATTGAGGTCAATACCAGTTCCATTCCATCCAGCAGGGGCTGCTTCAAAGTATCTACCAGTTGCGTTGCCTGCAGTCGCAGGTGTCATAAACACAATTCCCCCCGCTGGCCCAACGTCACCCACAGCACACGCAGAGGAACACGGCGCCGAAGGCGTAATAGCTGCAGACACCGCCGACATTGTTCCGGCACCGAGAGAGTTCACTGCGGCAACTTTGATGTAGTAGGTGGTGCCATTGGTGAGGCCGCTCACTGTTGCGCCAGGAATAGTAGACACAGCATCAGCAACAAGGGTGAAGGAGCCACTCGCGGATGTGCCAATGTATACCTCGTAGTCGGTAATTGCCGAACCATTTGCATTCGGGGCCACCCAAGCAACTGTTAATGACCCATTGCCTTTAGTTCCCGACACAGAAGTTGGCGCACCAGGCGTCGTTGATGGAACAGCCGAACCATTCACGCTCCACGCGGTGGTTCCCACCTGTGGACTCAAATTATTGTTCCAACCAGCAACCCTGACGTAGTACGTCGTACCGTTTGTTAAACCTGTCGCCGTGTACGACGTTGAGCCACCAGAACTCGTAAAGCTATAAGCACTCGCCCAAGTGGGGTCAGTACCCCAATACACCCGATACGTGTCACCGCCATGAGTAACAGCACCCCAGTTGAAAGTGATTTGACCATTACCCGCAGAAACAGTACCCAACACCGGTGCCGCCGCCAAAGGAGTTACTGAACTAGAAGCACTCGACGCAGTTCCCTCACCCGCACTGTTGCTAGCTGTCACAGTAAACGTGTAAGCCACACCATTACCCAACCCTGTCACCACACAAGACAACGGCCCACTCGACCAAGAACAACTCTGACCACCCGACGAAGTGACCGTGTACGAAGAAATATTTGCCCCACCAGTAGACACAGGAGCGCTCCACAACACCGTCACCTGACCAGCACCACCAACACCCGACACGCTAGTTGGCGCACCAGGCGTAGTTGCAGGAACAACGGCAGAAGACGCAGTGGAGTGCTGACCCGAACCAACCGTATTTGATGCGGTGACTCGGAAAACATAAGACGTGCCGTTGGTAAGGCCAGTCACCGTTGCAGACGTACTAGTTGACGTTCCATCGGCAAAGGTCGCCCACGTTGCGCCCAAGTTTGACGAGTACTCAACGACGTAATCGAGAATTCCCGAGCCGCCAACAGCAGATGGTGCCGACCATGTGAGAGAAATCGAACCGTTGCCACTCGACCCTGAAAGCGATGTAGGCATTCCTGGCACCGCCGCTGGCACTACTGCTTGCGATGCACTCGAGGGGTTTCCTTCACCAACGCTGTTTGTCGCCGACACGGTAAAGGTGTACGACGTGCCATTGGTCAGGCCGAGAACATCACAACTCAGCGGGCCACTCGCCCACACACATGTGAGGCCGCCAGGGTTCGACGTTGCGGTGTAGCCCGTAATGGTTGCACCGTTGCTTGCGGGTGCAACCCACGAAATTGTGGCGAGTTCATCGCCACGTTCGGCCAACACGGAGGTGGGCACACCAGGAACTGCGGCCGGCACTACCCCGGCTGACATCGCAGATGTTTCACCAAGACCCACCGCATTCACTGCAACAATTTTGAAATAGTACGTAGAACCATTTGTTAGCCCAGTCACCGCAGCAGTCCTATTCGTAGAAACTGGTTCTGCGAACGTAACAAATGGCCCGACGGAGAACGCCGAGTACCACACTTCATAATCGGTAATTTCCGTTCCACCATTTTGAAGCGGCGCAGCCCACGACAAATTGACGCGACCATCACCCGAAGTTCCCACAACAGACATCGGCGCACTTGGTGTGGTGACCGGAATGGCAGATGCTGAAGGTGCAGACTGCTCGCTCGTGCCAGCACTGTTGGTTGCCGACACGGTAAAGGTGTACGAACGACCATTTGTTAATCCGAGCACGGTGCATGAAGGCGATGCAGCGCCGCCCGCAGGAACGCTGAACGTACATGAGTGCACACCTGGCGTTGAGGTAACGAGATACGAGGTGATTGCGGCGCCACCATTGGAACTTGGCGCTGCCCAACTCACCGTTGCTTGAGCATTGCTTGCCACAACCGAAACAGATCGCGGTGCGCTTGGTGGGGAAACAGGCAAGGCATAGGTCATCACCTGACGAATACCTGTTTTTGATTGAGGCTGATACACGACAAGATGATGAGTACCTGGTTGCAACGATGCAGGAACTCTTCCCGACAAAGAGACCGACCCGGAAGCATCAGCCAATGCTGTGTCTAAGACCTCTGGTGTTGAAGCAACGATGAGCTGTACCCACTGTCGTGGAACAAGACCCGAATAACGAACCGCCACTTCATCGCCCGGCTGGAATGCCGATGACGCCCGCAATGGTTTCGCGGGATCCACAGTTGGCAATGTGTCGATATCACTCTCGCTCGGCGCAGCCGTTGGCGCCACTGGAACTGTTGTGGTGGTGGTTGGCGCAACTGTTGTTGTCGTGGTTGGAGCCACAGTTGTTGTAGGTATCGGTGCTGCGGTTGTTGTCGTTGTAGTTGGCGCCACAGTGGTCGTGGTTGTTGTTTCCACTGTTGCAGTCGACAAATCTGGCTCACCAGTGAACTCACGTGCATCTGGTGGAGGAAGACCCGCCTTCACTAACGGCGCGTCTAGCACTTCTGGCAATTTTGTCGTCGTCTTTTGATTTTCTAATTGGCCCTGTTGCCGAGTGGTGTTCTTCTCGCCGTCTTCCAAGACCACAAGGTGCTCTGTCTCTGATGGCGATACCTGAGTGAACACTTCATACTTCGCGCCTTCGGTGGCGCCGTTCGCCGAACCAGTACGAACATCAATCGCGGGCGCTTCTTCTGATGTTTTGAATTCAAGCGCCTCACCTTCATCGGTTGTAATAGTGACTGTGATGCCACCCTCCGCCACGCTCACCGTGTTGGTGTTACCGGCCGACGTCGCCACGGTGTCGTCATTAGAAAGTGTCAGGCCAACTTGTGGGTCGTCAACAGCAACTTGTGCGTCTGAAATCTGAATTTCTACTGAAGGTGCTGCTGACTGCGCGTCAATTTCAAAAATTGCCTGCGGTGTGACGCCAACGACACGAGCAGTTGAACCAAGTCGGATGGAAGCGCCTTTACCACTCAGGTTTGTAAAGACGAGATAATCGGTCGGACCTTGCCGTGAAGCATCGGCAATATCGGGGCGAGGTGGAAGCGCTGAGCGCAATGGGCGCACCACACTTTCTCCTACCAATTGCGAACCTGCGGTCAACTCCCCGTCAGCCGACTGTATTGACCAGTCGGGTTTTGCCGAACGAATGAGCAGCAACGACTTCTGTGCCCCAACCTTGCCGTCACAGAATGGGCACGTGCCATTGACGCGAGCATCGAGTGGCGTGATGTCAAGATCGCCCTTGCCCCCCTGCCATAGCTGAGGGTCAGAAGCAGGGTCTGCACCAGAAAACGAAAACTGCCAGGTTTCTTGTGAAAGGTTCACCTCTACGTAGCGATCCATTCCCGGCCAGTTCGAGTCGTACACCATGATGCGCGCGATATCGGCTGACGGAAACTCGACAGCGTAAGGAAGTACTGCGTGACCACCGGAGTCGGTATAAACACCCAAAGTAAATTTGGGCGCGCCAGCTTTTAATGAATCTACTAATGCAGTAACAATTTCCGACGGACGCTTTTTCGCCCACGACTTTGTTGCCTCTTGAGTTTCATTGAGAAACTGTGTCGCGAATGCACGCATGATGGCATGCGTGATTTCTTCTTGTTGTGCAAGTGTGATGGTCTTCGGCATTTCCTTACCTATGAAACGCGTAGAGGCAAGCACTGCGAGTCCTTCGCAGTGGCCCGACACACGAGCTTGGTTGACCATGCGCGCCCATGCGCGTGCTTCAGCCGATAGTTCACAATCTCCGCTGGCCTGTACACAGATTTCAGGACCTGAAGAAAACATCGTCGACACATCGTTCGCATTGAATTCAGTTGGTGTAGCTGCAGCACCAAAGTTGGGAAAGGCAAAGCCATCTGGGTTTGGCTTTGCACCGCTATCCACTTCCCCTGCAGGTAGAGCAGCATTCTTTAGAGCTAGTGAATTATTCGATGCACCACCGCCGCCACCGCATGCAGCGAGGAGCACTGCAACCCCCAAAGCGGTCAAGCCACCCTTCACCACAGACCGAATATACATTCAGTGTAAATCTAGTAGTAAAAAGACCATATTTCAGGTCGGCGAGATCTTGAATATGTTGAAAAATAAGGCTTTCAACCACTATTGGGTGGCAATACTGGCGCGAAATTCGCCTTCAGCAATACGAGCTGCAATTTCGGGGTTTGGTTCGTTCAGGCGTTCCAGGGTCACCTCACGAATTTCACCGGTGAAGCGATACACGTGCGGGTAATTTCCTACCGGCGCACCCGTGTCCATTCCGATGTCGAATGACTCTCCACTCATCGAAAAAACAATGGGGACTGTGCGTTCTACGCGAGCGTGAGCAACTGCTTTTTCGTCAACAAGTAACACGGCATCACCACCAGCACCGAAGCCGCCGTCGTACACAAAGTCAACAATGACTTCATGTGCACCTGCTGAAAGCGGCGTAGAAGAACGCGCTACAAAATGATCATGGCCCATCCAGTTGTAGTGATACACAGGGCAACCAGCATCGTCTAAGTACAACGACCATCCGGCCATATTTCCGCCTTGGCAAGCAATCACCCCGCGCTCTCCCCCATCACCCACTTTGATATTGGCAGTGATACGAAAAGAACAGTTTTTTAAGTTCACTACAGAACGTTCAGGCATCCGAATGTGCGCCGAGGTGTATGTGCATTTCTTCAGGCCACCCAAACTCTCTGGCGGCAAGATGGGCATCCCTAATGCCGAGATGGGTTCACGCAGCGGGTACACATTGTGCTGCACAGCAACTTCGTC
>Ga0315909_10002358_pt1 | contig 24233 bp, 28 predicted proteins | sample LakEriMetagenome_11_FD_203527 | JGI IMG/M metagenome (GOLD analysis project Ga0315909, IMG submission 203527) | Freshwater fungal communities from buoy surface, Lake Erie, Ohio, United States - Buoy 2 MA125 | ecosystem: Environmental > Aquatic > Freshwater > Lake | place: USA: Lake Erie, Ohio...
TATTCAAAATGTTTGAAAAGGTCATTATACTCGTTATAAAGGCCTTTTCTTTTAGGCGAACTAAATACACTCATACAGGAAGGACCTGTATAATCAAATTAATCAAGAAGGACTTGACCGCTATGGCATTCGCTACCTACGATAATCTCAAATCTGTTGAAGCAAATATTGATGAATATGGTGTTCTAGACTGGGATCAAGAACTAACACGTTCAGAAAGCGAAATCAAGCGTGTCCTCAAAGTGCGTTGGTGGGAACAATATCAACGCAATCATACTTCACTGCTGAACACACTGCCCAATTTTAATCTGCTGACAGAGTCGCAGTTCACACAGGCCACTGTGTATCACAGCCTAGCCTATCACATCTGCCCCAAACTCACGCAGTTCTCAGGTGCTGAACCAGACAAGTTTCAGGTCATGATGGACTACTACTCAAAACGCTTTGAACACGAAATGGATCTCATACTTCGTGAAGGTGTAGAGTATGACATCAACAATGACAGCACAGTGGCACAGGATGAGAAGGCACCCACAAAAACGCTGAGATTGACGAGATAATGGCACAGAATCTACGCCAACAGATCAGTCAAGATCTAGTGAACACTCTCAAAACACTCACTGACCCTAGGCCAGTGTTGGTGACCAGCGAGCCATTCAATGTGTTAGAAATTGCCATAACGCAGTTCCCTGCCATACTGATTACACCAAGACAAGAAACACGTGAAACAATCACAATGGGAATCCCGGGAGCGGGTAGGAGAATGGGCACCTTGGATTTTGAAATCCGTGCCTATGTTCGCGGCAACGAACTGGATCGCAAGCGCAATGATCTCATAGAGGCCATTGAAGAAGCACTAGATTCAGATCGTTATCGTGGGCTGGTTCAAACTGGTGTGCTAGATAGTCAAATTGTGTCAATTGACATCATAGACCGTCTACCACCATTGGCTGAAATCTCTTTGGCTCTACGTGTGAAATACAACTATGTGAGGACACTAACATGATACAGGTTTACAAGAATGGCGTTATGAGATCTATCAACCCAAAAGATCAAACGCAATATCAAGATGCTGGCTGGTCCACATCTCAAGAACAGGCAGGAGAAGAGGTTATTCGTCTCAAGCCCCCGGTGAAGTCTAAGGCCACCGTAAGAGCCTTAGAAGAAGCCAATATCAACCAACAAGGAGACGAATAATGGCCATACTAACAGGAAACAACGGGGTAGTCAAAATTGACAATGCCTCAGGCACCCCCACTGCAATCGCATCAGTGCGTAATTTTTCAATTGAGATCACTCGTGACACAATTGAAACTACCACAATGGGCAAAGATGTTCGCTCATATCTAGGTGGCTTGGCATCATTTAGTGGATCAGCAGACATCTATTTTGATGATGCCAACTACACTGGTGGCGCTTCAGTGGTTGCCGCATTGAACCCAACACTAGGTTCAGTAGGTGACGCACCACTTACCATTGAACTATTTCTAGATACCACCAGCAAGAAGTTTGCAGGTGAGTGCATCATCACAGGATTCACAGTGAACTCCAGTATGGACGGTATGGTAGAAGCATCTATCAGCTTCCAGGGTTCAGGTGATGGCAGTGATATTGGCATAGCATACACAGCATAAGGAGACCATCATGGCTATATTAACAGGTAATGACGGTGCACTCAAAGTAAATGGCAAGAATGTTCTTAGTCTAAGAAACTTCTCCGTTGAAATAACACGTGACACCATAGAAACAACCACAATGGGCAAAGATGTTCGCTCATATCTAGGTGGCTTGGCATCATTCAGTGGATCAGCTGATTTCTATTTTGATCCAGACACTGCCACAGATGGATTTGATGCGGCTGAAACCACATTCAATCCCACAACAGGCTCAGTGGGTGATGCCATAGTATCAGTGGTAGCCTACCTAAAGTCAGATGCCAGCAATGACATCGCTTTTGCAGGCAACTGCATACTGACAGGTTATACCGTGAACAGCACAATGGATGGTATGGTTGAAGGCAGCCTATCATTCCAAGGTAGTGGTGATGGCAGTGATCTTGGTGTTGCATTCACAACCACAGGCAATGTCTAATTAATGGCCAATATAAGCATTACGGGCATAGACAAGGACATGGCCATGTTGAGCCGTGAACTTGAACGTGGCCTACAGCAGTTGGCTGAACAGGTCAAACAGCTGGCACAGGCCAATACACCTATTAAAACGGGTCGTGCTCGTGGTGCTTGGACCAAGAAGACTAGCAAACAAGATTTTGAAGTAAGCAATAGGGTTCCTTATATTCAACGACTAGAGGCTGGAGCGAGCCGTCAGGCGCCAAAGGGCATCATAGGACCAACTCTCGCACAAATAAAAGGAAAAACCAAATGAGTAAAGTATTAGACAAAGCAACAAGTCATTTCAGAACACGGATTTCAGGTGAAATGAAACGGGTTCATGTTCCAGAATGGGAATGTGATATCTATTTCAAACCCACTCTGACATTGAGAGAACAAGGCAAGCTCATAGAGTTAGCCAGCCAAGGCAAACAAGTAGAAGCTCTCGTAGAGAGTCTTGTTGTAAAGGCCCGCAATCAAGACGGAACCAAAATGTTCACAATGCCAGACAAGATGATCCTGCTCAATGAAGTAGATCCAGCCGTGATCATTCGTGTGGTAGGTGAAATCAATGAAGCCAATGGTGAAGAAGCGGACTTGGAGCAAGTGGAAAAAAACTAATAGGAGATCCAGACCTAATGTTTGCCTGCCGTTTGGGCAAAGACCTGGGTCTCACGTTAGAACAGGTATTTGATATGACCACTATAGAATTTCAGACTTGGGCTGCTTTCTATAGTTGGGAAAACAAAGAAGTCAAGAAAGCACAACAGAAATCAAGGAGCAGGTAATGGCTGAAATCAAGATCACGGCGGACACCAGTCAAGCAGAACGCAAGATCAATGACCTAGAGTCAGCACTCAAAGACTTGAACAAGGTGAGTGGTCTGGTTGGCGGCGCATTGGCTGGTATCACTGCCGCAGGTGTTGGTTTGGCAGTGAGTTTCAAAGCAGTGACAGATCAGATTGGCGATCTTGCTGATCTTGGCAAAGCCCTAGGCGTGTCCGCACAGCAGTTGACATATCTACAGCAGTCAGCACAGTTGGCAGGCATAGGAGCAGATGAACTCAATGCGGCTCTGTTTAGACTGCGTGGCAACATAGGTGATGCATTGGTCAAAGGCACGGGTCCTGCCAATGACGCTCTAAAGAGATTGAATCTCAATGTGCGTGAACTATCAACATTACCTGCTGATCAGCAGATAGCCAAGATCACACAAGGCCTGCAAGGCATACCAAACCCAGCAGAACGAGCAGCATTGGCCATTGATCTATTGGGCAAGCAAGGACCAAGACTGCTGGAAGTGGCTGAAAACGCCAAGCGTATTGCTGAAGAAGCTGAGAAGATGGGCATTGCACTCAGTGATGTTGACGTTAGAAATTTTCAACTGGCTGGTGATGCACTAGATGAATTGAGTTTCATTGCCAAAGGTGCGTTAAAAACTGCCTTGGCTGAACTGGCACCCTACATCATTGCCATCGCACAAGAACTTAAACAATCAGCCTTAGAAGGTGGCGGCATTGGCAATGTGATACGTGAAAAGGTCATACCCGCAATCAAACTGGCCGCTCAGGCTATGGCCGTATTGGCCACCTTCTTTGTGGCAACAAAAATCACAGCAGGGGTGATTGCTGCCACAGCCGCCATGCTCAAGATGTATCAGGCTATCAAGATAGCAACCACAGCCGCAGGTGTGTTGAATGCTGTGTTGGGCAAGAATCCGTTATTAAAGATCGCAGGTGCAGTGGCTGGACTTGTTGGTGCGGCAGTTGTGGTAGATCAGATTGGCAGTGCATTTGATGACCTTGACAAAAAAGCCGCAGACATCGCAGCCAACACACGGGCCAATTTGATCAAAGAAGCTGAACTGCGTAATAACCTGCCACCTGAAGTGGCGCGACTAAATCAAGAACAAGAAAAGGCACTCAAGGCTCTTGATGACACTCTAATCAAACTGCAACAGAACACACGCTATCAAAGCGATATCTTGAAGTTTGGCAAAGATGAAGCAGACATCCGTAAGTTGATTGCAGAAGAAGCAGAGAAACTAAAGAAAGTCAATCTCACAATGACTCCAATTCAAGAACAGAGTCTAAGACTAGAACTTGAAAAAGAGCAGGGTCTCAAACGTCAGAATGAATTGTTTAACAAGCAAAAATCACTAGTTGAAGGTATTATACAAAGCCAAACTGATTCTACTACCAAGATGTTCCGTGATCTAGAAAATGTTCGCAGAGCAGGTAGAGGAGAGACACCATTACCAGAAGTTGAAATAAACAATCAAGGTGATCTACAGGCCAATGCAGGTCGTGCAGAACAAATACAACTACAGAACATCAACAAGTTCATACAGAATGAGCGTGCCAAATATGATGATGTGTTCAAGTTGGATCTAGAATACAGCCGTAAGGTTGAAGAGATCAACAAGATTGCCATATTGGCACGTGAAACAGGCAATGCTGAATTGATTGCACAAGCAGAGGCTCTACAGGGCACCCTGCTGTCATTAGAACAAGACTATCAGGATCAAAGAATTGCCATTGCTGAAGCCGCTGCCAAGAAGATGGAAGACCGTGAGCTCAAGAGGATTCAAACCGTGCTGATGGCCAACCAATCAGGCATTGCACAGGCTCTAAGCGCAGAAGATTCTGCCATGTTGCAGAAGATTGGACAACAAGAACGTCAAAAGGCCATTGTGGCAGAACGCATTGCCTTTGAAAAGAAATCAGATCTAGAGAAAGCACAATTTGGTATTGATCAAGCTGCCAATATGTTTGCGGCTCTAGGCAAAGAAAACAAAAAGGCCTTTGAAGCCAGCAAGGCTCTAAACATTGCTTCAGCCATCATGAACACCTATCAGGCTGCTACCAAAGCGTTAGCAACATATCCATTCCCCTTTGGTCTAATTGCTGCCGCTGGTGCCATTGCCGCTGGTATGGCGCAGGTCAGCGTGATACGTTCACAACAATACTCAGGCAGAGCACTGGGCGGACCAGTTATGGGTGGCACACCTTACCTAGTTGGTGAAAGTGGTCCAGAATTGTTCACTCCCAACACCACTGGTTCAATAACTAGAAATAGTGACCTAGGTGGCAAAGAACCAGTCAATGTCAACTTTACCATTGTGGCCAATGACACACAGGGCTTTGATCAATTGTTGTCAAGTCGCAAGGGTGTAATACAACAGATAATATCAGATGCCATGCTGGAGCGTGGTCAAAGGAGCATGATGTAATGCCAGATCTAGCAACCAATTTTCCCACATCACCAGAAATACAAAGCGTCACGTTCAAGGTGAACACACCTAGCCAGATATCAGAATCATTCTCAGGCAAGATACGCCGTGTAGGCTTTGGCATTAGTTATTATAGTTTCAGCATCAAGTATGGCAACCTTACACCCCTGCAGGCAGGATCAATCACAGGCTATCTCAGTCAAGCACTGGGTCAGCAGTTTTCATTCAACATAGTGCTGCCAAAGATATCCTTTACCAAGATCACAGCGGCATCAGCAGGTGGCGCACAAACCACCAACACCGTGAACACATCAGGCACAGCCGCAAGAGGCTCCACTTCAGTGACATTGACCAATTGTGGTGCCAACAAGAATGTTTTGGCAGCAGGAGACTTCTTCAAGTTCAACAATCATTCCAAGGTCTATATGTGTGTATCACCTTGCACTGCCAATAGTAGTGGAGTGGCCACACTGTTCTTTTCGTGTCCTACAGTGACTTCAGTGCCATCCTCAACCATTGTGACAATAACCAATGTGCCTTTTCAGGCCATACTGGCAGAACCAGAACAGCTGTTTGACACAGGTTTTGGTGGCATCACCACATTGACTATTGAAATGCGTGAAGTATGGGGTAATTGATGAAAGATTTTTCAACCACAGCCAACAAAGACGAATACTATCGCGATCATACCATAAGTGTAGACTGCGTTGAACTGCATCTCAAAACTGCCGCAGGTGCCAACATACCTGTGTATCTCAACTCAGGTGGTTTTGATCTAGCATTTGACTCAGGCACTGCTCCCACAGCAGGTGTCAACACCTATACTGCACAGGGTGACTTCATTGGCTTTAGTCCGCTGACAGAAGATTTTGATGTCAAGGTGGGCAAGTTCTCAATATACCTCAGTGGCATTGGCAACGGCTATGTGAGTTATCTAATCAACAATGAAATTGAAGGCAAGCGTGTGTGTGTCTACAAGGCCTTTCTTAATTTTGGCGCAAGTGGCACAGGACCATTAGATTTGGTTGCTGCCCCTATCTTAATGTTTGACGGTATTATCTACAACTATGCAGTGGTTGAAACTGCCAACTCCTGTCAGATCACCATAGACTGCTCCAGTCTATTCGCGGATTTTGAACGCACCAATGGACGCAAGACCAACAACTGGTCAAACTGGTTGTTTCAAGGACAAAAGGCAGATGACTGCTTTGTTAAGAGTGGTTTTGTGGGACAGACAGAATACAAATGGGGAAGAATTTAATGATAGTTCGTAAAATGCAACCCAGCGAGTTTGATGCCACCATTATATGTTTTCAATACTACAGAGATGAAGCCATTGAAAGTCTGCCTCGCATTGCAGAAGAGTATGATGAAAACTCAGTAATCAACACAATCAAACGCTATGCAGTCAATTATGATCACTGCTGGTTCAATGCCTACGAAGGCACCAGAGTGGTAGGATTCATTGCAGGCTACGCTTCAGAATGCCCTTGGAACAAAGACATTATTGATAGCAATATTGCTTTTATCTATCTGTTGGACACGCACAAGAACATGGATAACTTTCGCCAACTCTTAAACAAGTTCAAAGAGTGGTCAATAACTATAGGTGCCCGTGCAATGACAGCAGGCGATATTGGTATCAATCCAGAAAGAACACAACGACTGTTTGAACATTTTGAATTTACTCCAGGTGTTTGGATGAACAAGGAACTAAGCCATGAGTAAGGTCTTTAAAGCCATTGGCAATGCGGTTAGCTCAGTAGTCAAGGCTGTAGTCAAGGTTGTTGGCAGTGTGGTCAAGGCAGTGGTCAATGTGGCTGCTTCAGTGGTCAACTTCGTGGCACAACCATTTATGGGCATGTTGGGAGGGACCCCTGACATACCTAGTGCGGCAGCAGAAGAAGCAAGACAGCAGGGTGTGCTACTGCAGAGTGAAGGCTCTAATGTAGCAATCCCAGTAGTCTATGGCTATCGCAAGGTAGGCGGCACTGTGGTGTTTGCAGAAACAGGATCTAGCAACAACAGATATCTCTATGTGGTCTATGTGTTCTCAGAAGGCCTAGTAGAAGGACTTCGTGAAGTGTTCATTGATGATTGGCAATTGCCAATTGCGCTGACTGCTAACCTAAATGCAGGACAGGTGGTTGACGTCACTACAGATCGTTATGCAGGCCGTGTTCGCCTGCAGTGGAGCCCAGGACAGTATTTTGCCAATCCAGCATCCAGCACTGTGGGCACCACTGCCAAAGCAGGCATCTTTGCTGAAGCACCCAGTTTCACTGCCAACATGCGATTCAATGGCTTGGCAGTATTGGCCGCAAGATATGAATGGAAAGAAATTACCACACAGGCTGAGGCTGATACCAATCCATTCAATGGCAACATACCACAGGTGCAGATCAGTCTACTGGGACGCAGAATAGCCAGTCTGCTGGTAGCCAATCCAGAATCAACCACCTATGACAACGCACCTGTGCGTTATTCAACCAATCCTGCTGAGATACTGTTAGACTATCTACGCAATCCTCGCTATGGCAAAGGTCTAACCAATGATGACATTCATTGGGATTCGTGGAAGAAGGCCGCTGTCAAGTGCAATCAGGTTGTGACATATCTTAATACCAACAGTGACATCACAGGTCCTATCATGACCTGTAATTATGTATTGCCCACAGATCAAACCATATTTGCCAATGTGAAAACACTGTTGATGGGCTTTAGAGCCTACATGCCTTATGTGCAGGGCAAATACAAACTGCGTATTGAAGATGCTGGCAATGACACAGATGTCTTGAGTGGTGTGGCCACCATAGTAATGACTGCTGTGGCACAGCCTTTCCTCAAGAGCAGCTACACTGGCAATGTGGTAGATATCGTGGGCAATGTCACCTACACTGGCATTGAAAAGTCAGCCAAATACAATGTGGTGTCAGTTTCATATGTGGATCCAGATCAGAAGTTCTCAGTGCAACAGGTGATCTATCCTGAATCAGAAACAGAACGACAGATCTACATAGATCGTGATGGCGGCAGAGAAAACAAACTGGATGCCACCTTTCCCACGCTGACCAACTATGCCATGGCCAAAGATATGGCTCGCTTGTTGTTCAACAAGAGCCGCAGACAAGAAACCTGTTCACTAACCATATCATCAGAAGGTCTAGAACTAGAGCCAGGTGATAACATACGCATCCAATCTAATGTGTTGAATTTTGGCACAGATCCTTGGCGTGTGATTTCACTCAGAGTCAATGACAACATGACCGTGGATATTGGCTGTGTTCGCAATCCTGATGACATCTATCCCTACGTGAGAGCAGGCGAAGAAGACATTGTGCTGGCAGTCTATGTGCCCAAAGGTTCAATCATCTACTATCCAGGCAGTTCAAACACACCTCTGATTGGATTGGTGCCTCCACAAAATGCCATTTACCCTAGAGATGTGCCGTCAACACCCAGCAACCCAGGACCTACCAATCCCAACGCACCAGGCGGTGGTGGTGTAGGTGGTGGTGTAGGTGGTGGTGTCATTGTGGTGCCTCCTGTGAATCCTCCTGTGGTGCCTGTGCCTCCTCCAGCGCCATTTGCCGCTGTGTTGGTTTTAAAATCAAGTTCAGCCACTAGAGTAGGCACCACAAACTTCTTGATCAATCTTGTGTTCACCCAGCCTCAAGATGGTCTTTATTCATATGCCAAACTATTTTGGAGATACAACGCTAGATCACCCTGGATTGAACAGCGCATTGACACCAAACCAGGTCCAGGTGGAGATATTCCAGTCACACTAGGCCCTAGCCTACCACCAGGTGATTACGAAGTTTATATCAGAGCCTTTGCCACAGACAACAGTCACAGCATCAATGTGACTCGCACCACAGCATCAGTGCGTGCCAACACAGGAGAACTGCCAGGTATCATTGCCAGCACCAGCGTGATTCAAGTGGCTGAAGGTTGGGCGCCACCACCCAGTGATATACCTTCTACACCTCGCTATGATGATGACATAGCGGAGTTGAACATCACACCTAAATTGGCATCAGGTGAACCTTCAAACCCACGTAGAATGACCATGACACTGCGACAGATCAGCAATGCCTTTGTGGATCCGTTCAATGCTGGCATAGATGGTGTAAGGATCTATTACAAACAGCGCGATGAAACCTTTTACAGTTATGAAGACAAGAAGTTTGCTACTCTAGGCAATTATCAGCCAGGTCAAACTGTCACATTTGATCTGCAGGGTGAATTTGGAGCTAAAGTTTTCCCCAGCGACATTATACCCGACACTGCCAACGACATTGCCCAAAAATATGATTTTGTGGTCAGGCTCACTTACACTGACGGACAACCAGCACTGAAACAAATGGGTCCTGCAAGAGGTCTAGTAGAAAAAGATGGTCTTGGAAACCTTGATCATGTGGTGTTTGGCACTGCCTCATTGGCCACAAGTGGCTCACAGCGCAGTCAACTGATACCTGCAGGATTTAATTCAACATTCAAAACCGTTGATGAAGATCCCAACAGAACCAGCAATAGTGGTGCTGAACTTACACCTAGCGTATTTAGAATATTTGCCTTTCCCTTTGAAGATAGAATACAATTCACTTTCAATCCACCTGTGACCAATATCGGCAGATGGCGTGGCTATAGATTGAGATTCCGTGAAATGATTCCTGGTATCAATCCTGACTATAGACAATTTGACATTCCTGGTGTGACCAACAATGAAAACAAGGTGTTGTTTGATCTACCAGGACAAGGATTCCGTTTGAATGCCAAATATGAATGGGTCATTAGTGTGTTAATTGCAGGCACTCCTGACGTGGTTGAAGCCACCAATAGTCTTTATGCCAGATACTATGTGCCCAGCAATCAACGAGAGGACAACATCTATGCCTTCTTTGGATTCACACTGAGAGACACCCGTGAAGCCATAGGTGCGTTGAGAACCACCTTTCCAGCATTGCCCACAATCAATCCTAGATCCTTTATCAAGAAACAGGTGTTGCCGTTTGACGTCTACGACAGCACAACATTTTTAAGTTATAAACTGCGTAAATCTGCCACAGGCTTTCCTATCAATCAATACATGAAACTGCGTTTTCAAGCACCACCCTCAGGTGCCACACACATCATCTGTTTCCGCAGAGTCTATGACAGTGTAGGTGTCACTAGAACCACAGTGACCAATGTGCCTAAATACTATCAACTGGGACCTTGGGAGAAAGTTAGAGTGCAGTTGAGTTCGTTGGCCACTGATGCGGAAGGATTCAAAACACTCAATCTGCGTGGCCCTATTGATTATGACTATTTCAATCCCTACTATCAAGTGGCGGGTGGCAGCACGTCATATGGCACAGGATTGGTTTCAAATTCATTTGGTGCTGCACCCAATGCCTTTAGAGAACCTACAAGTTCGCCAAAAATCTCAGGTGTATTTCCTATCAGCAGGTTTGGCGTAGGCAATGCTGAATCAGTTAACAGACAGCATCAATATCTGTTTGTGCTAGAAGATTCAGGCACAATAGCAACCAAAGGTCTGTTGATACGTGATTTTATAACTAGAAATCAAATTGTTGATAGAGATTATAGAAGTGAAGTAGATGGATTTACCAATATACAAGGCAGTGTTCAGCCCATAGTGATAGATGATACCAGCGTGTATAACTCCCTAGACGCAGGCTTCCAACGCAGGCTCAGTGAAGCTATTGATAGCCCTAGTATTGATAAAATGCACGATCTTTCAAATCCCTGGAATGGTCCACCACTACAATCAAATGGAGTCTATTCACGATTTATGGAACAGCCAGGCAATGGCGACACGGTGTTTTAAGGACAACTCATGCCAACTCAACTAGCATCCGCACAACTAAACATCAAGGCCACTCAAACTGCACAGGCCCGCAAGACCATACGGCCTGTATTGGCCTTTGCCGTCACTGCCAGTATCACACCAGTCACTGGCTTTGTCTACTATCAACAGGGACAATTGGATCTAGAAACCATAACCATCAAGGCCACTGGCCGCAGTAGTTGGGGTGCTCTTAGCACTTGGAGCAGTTATACTGACTATGTCACAACCAAACTGCCTATCAAATGGACAGCGCCACTGTTGGATATTGGCAGCAAGGACTATTTCAATCTTGAGATACAGGCAGATTTTGATGGCACCATGAGCTACGTGATACACGTCAGCGACACAGGTCTGTTTAATGGCGAAGAAGTAGAGTATGTGATACAAGAAGGTGATACCAATATCTCTGCGTTTTATGGACAATATGTCTATGTCACGGGCATCTGCACAGGAGCAGAACTTAGACAAATGACAGTGAGCACCAACACAACCAAAACTACATTCAAAATACCTGATGTTGACACCAGCACTCTAGCAGGGTCAATCACCAGTAGAACCATACCACTCACAGTGAGCGTGAGCAAGATCTATGATCTCAACATTGAGCCACATGCTGCCACTCCCTACAATGTCAATCTCTATGTCAGCGACACAGCCACCAGCAAGGTGTTGATACCAGTCATAGTAAGCAAGACCGCAGCCTCACCAAGTTTTGCCCTGTTTGGCATAGACAATGATGCCAGAAACGGTGTAGTAGATCTAACCATAACTGCACTGCCAAGAATGGTGATGTTTGGCGGTAATATCACGGTGGTGGCCTAAGCAAAAATAAATATCAAGAGGATAACACAATGACATTTCCATCAGGAACCACAATCAGCACTCTCAATCTAGATAGCCCAGATGATGATCCCAGTCTGGCTCGTGCAGACATCTATAATGCAGTGGTAGCACTCAATAGCCTGATTGCCAGTGAAAACAGTGCCAGTGGTGTTGTGGTATTGGACAGCAACACCAAGATACCAGGTAGCCTACTGCCAACCACACAGACACCAACCAGCACTCTTACACTGCAACCTTCAACAGGCATTATCAGCATACGCAATGTGTTGAGACTCTATCCCATAGTGACTGCTGATCTAGGCACCTATCTTGGCACCAGTAGTCCCTCAGCTGGCGACCTTGTGTATTTGACAGATGGTGATGCGGGACAGCCCTGCGTGGGAGTCTATGATGGCAGCGTGTTTCGTGTGATAAGGCTGATGACACAGGTGGGCTCAGTTGGCGCTGCCTTCACTGCTACCAGCACACTCTCAGCAGAGGCAGACTAATATGACACTGAAAGAACTGGCTCAAGAAATTGAAATAATTAAAAGCAATCATCTTGCCCACATGGCAGAAGACATTGATCGCGTAGAAAAGAAAGTGGAGAAAATGGATACCAGAGTGTGGGCTATACTGCTGTTGTTGGTAGGTGCAGTGGTTTTACCAGCAGTTGTAGACTTCGTGCAGAAAATTTAAACGCCATCTAGAAAAATCAGTCAAAAATATCGCGGTTGTTGATGTCAGCAACGGCGATTTTTTATGGGCTCAAAATGAAATTTGTCATTTGTAGGCCTAGCAATACATAGACCAGTCCCTGCCACATTTGATAGGCAATAGAATGCCATCTAATAATTATCTGTATGACCAAAGATGAACTCAATCTCAAACTGTCAGAAGTGGCAGAGTTTCGTATGCCCAAACTCACAGCCAGTGATATCAAAATATCTAAACAAAAGGCCAGAGGCAAAGGTCGCCCCACAAAAGAATGGTTGTATCAAGAAGAACATGAAGAAGTTTTTATAGATATGTTTCAGGGCATCAATCCCACACACAATCCTGAATTGGTCAAGGTCAAAATACAGGCCATAGACTGCGAAGACTGCGGAGCTCACTGTGAGAATGGCAGACAAATGGAAATCAAGTTTTATAAATCCGCGCCCAATCACGTGGCACATTGGCGTAAGCGTTGCAAGACCTGCAACAAGTATCGTGATCCCAACACAGGACTATACACACTGCCACAAGGTCCTTCTTGTCAAGTGTTTCTCAATTGGGCCAAAGCAGAATTTACTGCCAGAAATAAACTCACTAAAAAGCAATCAGATAAATAATTTTAGCAGAGTCCTTTCCTGGAAGATGGTTGCACATATATTGGGTTCTACTGCCATTGGACCCAACTCTGTTAGAAGCCCGAGGCAATCTTGGGCTTCGCCTTGACTGCTTTGGCAGTTTTATCACTTTACAACAGCTTTTTGTTATGTTATTATAAATACATTATAGCAACTTAGGAGAGCAAAATGGCAATCAAACAGCCCTACATTGTATTAGACCAGCGACAGGGACACAGTCAAAAATACGGCACTGAAATGACCACTATCATAATGGTAGGAGTCAAAGACCGTAGAGAGTATGTCACCTACATTGACGCACCCAATCGCAATGTCAAACACTGGCAACACATCACTAATAGCCCCACACACGGCTTTGTGCTGAGAAACCTAGACACCACTAACAAAAGCACCAAAAAAGGTCAGACCATAATCAATGCGGATTCACAACCAATCATTGAATGGGAAACTGACACCTTGGATGAAGTGTTGGCGGATGCTCAGAAGTTTTGGGCAGAAGAAGACAAACGCAATGGCAGTGATAAGTTTGGAGATCTATTTGAATGAGATCTTTACTAAAAAAGAAAATGACTGCATTAGAATGGAATAATCGCCTAAGTCAAACAGAATACACTGAGCGTAGGATCACCTATGAGGGCAAATACCTAGGTGTTATGATCAAAGACCTACCTACGCATTACATCAAGTGGGGCATACTAAATTTAGGTAGTAGTAGTTGGGCTGACTTCTTTGCTAGAGAACTTCAAAGACGTGATAGAAGTTTTAAATGACCTATACACCTAACTTCAATGACCCTCGTGTTCGTGCTAGATCAATATCAGCATTGACATTTGTAGAACAATACATCAAATCCACACAAAGCCGTTGGTTGTCTAGCAGAGAGATAGCCCGACATTTTGGTTGGCAGGGCAGACCCTTAGGCAAGTTCCTTAAGGATCATTTGCTAGTTTGCACTGATGCCTATTACAATATCCAAACAGGTCAATGCAAAAAATATACCAGCAATCCACAAGGTGTTAGTCTTCTAAAACAACAATTGGGTCTAGTGGCAGTTCCAGTGAATATCCCAGATACCCTACAACAGCAGTTAAACACAGGTCTATTTGATTACAAAGACACTGGGCATAGAGAATACCACCCTCTGCAAAATTTACCCAAACGCATTAAACTACCTTTGCTTAGGGCCAGCAATTACAGACATGAGTATGACATCCAATGTTGTGCTCAATCACTGCTTCTACAACACGCAGAACAATTGGGTTTTGATCAAGCTACACCAGCACTTAGTGAATATATTTCTAACAGAACAGATGTAAGACAACGGCTTAGTGATCAATTGAGTTTAGACACACACACAATCAAACGAATACTCACAGCCATTCTAAATGGTGGCAGTATATCTGCTTGGCATGAAAACATGATCTTTGCCTATGTGGACTATAATAGGCTAATGATCTCTGAACTCAAAGACAATGAATACATTCTACAATATCAGAAAGATGTTAGAGCAATGTGGAAGGCAATTAGACTGCATCAGTCATTGAGGAAAGGAGAAAGATTCAATGCCAAGATGAAGAGTGAGATTTATAGATTGTTAGAGGAATCAGTGAGAGTGGTGATTAAGAAGCATTTGAAGAAGACCAAGAACAAGGCATTCATTGAACATGACGGGTGGAGTTCAGAGAGAGCAGTTGATATTGATAGATTGAAATATGAAGTTGAAAAACAAACAGGGTTTGTGATTGAACTTGATTGGACAATACATGAATATGTTGACTCTTACTAATACACACACGCACACACAGCATTATACTGTTGCGGTTCTCCTCAGTAATCGCTATTTTGGATAAAAAATGAAACTACTATGCACAATGTCAGATGAAGAATTTGACCAAATTGAACCCCACATTCAATGCCGTGAATGGGCAAACCCCATGGCAGACGAATACATCTTTTATGACGCCACTGAGCAATTCCAATTCATGTTGGCCCTCTTTTCAATAACCACCTATACCAGCGGAGAATAAATATATTATGCCAAGAAGCGGACTAAGACCTCATACATGGTTAATTGGAACAGATCCCGTTGATCACAAACTCTATACTGATTGCCAACGAGCACGAGCCCAGGCTCATTTTCGTGGCGAAGCGTGGACTATTACAGAACAAGAATACATTGCACTATGGCGCAAGGATGATCTTTATCTCAAAAAAGGCAGAACCATTATGAGCATCTGTTTGACCATGAGTGATCCAGATCTAGGTTGGCACATAAACAATGTTGAATTGATCAGTAGACAAGATCATTTTAAGAAATGCAATCAATCAAAGAATGGCATGCCAAGAACACGCCGTCGCAAGGAGAAGACCCATGCTTGATAGTAATTTTGACCCTTATGAAGCCATGGTGAACATGGATCGCAATCTACAGAATGTCATAGCCGCCCACAATCTATTGGCACAGCGAGTAGAAGTTCAATCTAAGATCATTGACACCTTGATAGAAGCAATTAAGACTTCAAATAATTCTAATGAGATCATGTTGCATGAATTGAGATCAGGTGTCATTGACAAACTTAAGGAAATGAAATAAATCATGGCTAAACCCGCAATTACCAAACGAGCAGTCAAAGGTCTTGCACTGACCTATGCAGAACTAGATACCAACTTTCAGAATCTAGCAGATGCCACTATTGCAGTGACAGGCGACACCGGCACTATAACCAACAACCTCAATGATAGTTTTCAGATTGCAGGCGGCACAGCTTTAACCAGTTCAGTAGCAGGCACCACACTGACACTGAACCTAGACAACACAGCGGTTAGTGCAGGATCATATACCAATGCCAATATCACAGTAGACGCACAAGGACGCATCACAGCCGCAGCCAATGGCTCAGCAGGTGGTAGCGGCACTGTTCAAGCAGGCGATCAATATGATTTTGCCTTCTATGATCTTGCTGATGGCAATACTAGAATCAATAACAGCCCAGCCCTGTTTACAGATGCCAGTGATGGCCTACACCTAGGTGCTGATCTAGATGTCAACGGCAAATCAATCAAGGCCTTAATTGAAAACAATGTGAGCATTACTACATCAGGAGCCAATGCCAATACAACCACAGCCCGTATCATAATTGACAGCGGGCGTGCCAGTGTCACAGTGCATGCCAGTGGCCAAGTAGAAATGCACAGCTCAGCACTAGGTGAAATAGAGCTAGACAATCAAAATTGGCCTACTGCGCCCAGTGCGGACAATTACAAGGTATTAATGACAACTCCAAACGGAGCAAAGGCAGACCTAAGTTGGCAATATCCTGCACAGACCTTTACTACAACACAACGCAATGCCTTGACTGCTTTCAATGGCATGTTGATTTACAATTCAACTGACAGCAAGATACAGGGCTATGCGGGTGGTGCCTGGGTTAACCTACATTGATTTCCTAGGTTTTCTGATGTTTTTCTGCGTTTCTACTAAATAGTCTGTAGGGAACATTTCCTATAACAGACAACCATATGTTGTCTGAGTAGACAACATATCAATCAAGGAGACAAATATGTCAGCAGCATCAAATTATCTAGAGAACAAGATTCTCGACCACGTTCTAACCGCAACAGCATACACACAGCCATCACGCTTCTTGGCTCTTTACACAGCCAGCCCAGGCGAAGCAGGCAGCCACACTAATGAAGTTTCTACTTCAGGCACAGCCTATGCTCGTCAAGCAGTGACATTTGCAGCCGCAGCCAGTGGTAGTTCTGCTACCAACGCTACCGTGACATTCCCAACTGCCACTGCCAACTTTGGAACTATCACTCACGTGGCAGTGGTTGACAGTGATGTAGAAGGTTCAGGCAACGTGTTGTTCTACGGTGCAGTCACAACCAGCAAGACCATTGAAACAGGTGACACATTCCAGGTAAGTTCTGGCAATTTGACTATCAGCCTAGACTAATAGTCATAAACTCAAGACTTGAGACACGGACTCCTCAAGTCTTGTTTTACATTTAACTTTTAGGAGCGTGTCTAATGTCAACAATTGTCACAAGAGCAGGTAAAGGCTCAGCACTAACCTGGACAGAAGGTGATGCCAACATCACCAACCTTAATAATGACAAGATGGAGAACTTCACCGTTGCTGGTGATAGTGGCACCAATCAAACCGTTTCAGGTGGCAACACCTTAACCATCTCAGGTGGCACTGGACTTAGTTCAGTAGCGTCAAATACAGATGTTTTAACAATCAATCTAGACAACACCGCAGTTGCGGCGGGTTCATATACCTATGCGTCAATCACCGTGGATGCACAAGGCCGCTTGACTGCCGCTTCAAATGGCACAACCCCATTAACTTCAGGTGGTGCATTGGGCACACCTTCATCAGGCACATTGACCAACTGCACGGTAAATGGCACTGATCCTATTGGTTATAGAGATTTGCCCGCAGTAGGCACTAAGACTTCAAGTTATACATTGGCCACAGGTGATGTAGGCAAGTATGTTCAAGTAGGTAGTGGTGGTAGCATTACTATACCTAACTCTACATTTGCAGAAGGTGATGTTGTTGTGATTGCCAACAATCACTCAGCAGCCATAACCATTACCTGCTCAATTACAGATGCCTATATTGCAGGCACTGACACAGACAAGGCCACTGTATCATTGGCCACTCGTGGAGTCTGCAACATCCTGTTCCTAAGTGGAACTCGTTGCATCATAACAGGCAATGTATCATAATGAGTGGCTTTCTATGTTCAATGGTTGGTGTTAGTCCTGCGGCTGCGGCAGGTGCATTTTCAGTTCCTACTGCTGCCTTTACTGATGATTCAAATACCAAACTGTTATTGCATTTCAATGGCACTAATGGCGCCACATCAACAACAGATGATAATGGAAGTGGTAGGACTGCTAAAACCATAACATTGACTACTAGTTCATTGTCAACTACGCAGACAAAGTTTGGCACAGCCTCACTGAGAGTAGATGGCACTGGTGGCGATCGTGCCACAACACCAGACAGTGGTGATTGGGATCTACAGGCCGTGCCAAGAACATTTGAAGCATGGGTTTATATTAGTTCATTTACTGACATATCAAGAAATTCACCAAACCATATACCTAAGTTAATGGGGCATATGGATCAAGGTGGTAATATCTATTGGGCATTTGGACCTAATACTGAGCAAGGCATGAGTTTTTATTATTGGTCAGGTGGCAATAATTGGTTTCACTCAACTACTAAAGATCTAGTTACAGGTCAATGGTATCACATGGCACTAATTACCACAGCTACAGGTGCCAAAGGCTATGTTAATGGCGTAGAATACTTAAGTTCAGCATTGACTAACACACCAACTGCAGGAAATACCATATTCTCAATAGGTGCAGAATTTGGTCAAAGCATGAATGCCTACATTGATGAAGTTCGTGTTAGCCACGTGAATAGATATACCTAAGGAGACCTAGGTGGCAGATTTATATTATATTGAAGAAGACTATTATAACCCCAGTCTAGGCTATTTTGTCTATACTGCGGATGCCGCCGCTGCCAGTGGTAGTTCTGCCACAATGTCAGTGTCAGGCGACAAGGTAGTTGAGGCAGCTGCCACCATGTCAGCCGCATTTACACAAACTGCTGACGCCTTTAGAACACAAACTGCTCAAAGTGATATCTCTTCTGCCTTTGCACAATCAGCATCTGTGGGCAAATTATTGTCCGCTGTGATTGACTGCGGTGCCTTGTTTACTCCAGGCATTACTGCTCTTGCATTTAAGAATCACACAGCCATACTAGATGTGGTGTTTACCGCTACCACAGTTGGTGTTGTTAACAGATCTGCCACAATGGCTGTTGATAATATTGCCAATCTCAATGCACAGGCTGCCAAAACTGTTGATGTCAACACTACCAGCACAACATCAGCAACCGTCGCAGTCAATGGCAATTTCACAGCAGCAAATAGTCTAGTATTCCAAAGCACCAGCTCACTATCTGTGTCTGCACAGAATGTGCAATTTGGTCAGGCCACCTTAGCCAGCACCTCAAGCATATTCACCACAAGATATTTTGGCAGTTCCAGACCAATGAGTGGAACCGTGTCTGGTGCTCATGAGTTTGTGACTTCGCCAAAGCAGTATGGCACACACGCACTAAAACTTTCATCAGACTCGTCAAGCTATTCTTCTGAAACCACAGGTGAATTTATAGTTGGTGACAATCAAGACTTTGTGGCAGAAGCATGGGTCTACATAGATAACGGTGTTGAATACAGCGGTGGTATTCAACCAATTTTGTTTGGAGTTGGTCAAGTCACTGCAGGACTAGCCAGCGTAAACACTGCCAGTTCATGGGCCATTGGACATGATTTTACCAATAGATATTTGAAATTTACCTATGTAAGCAATAACGATGTTATTGCCAGCATTACTACCACTCAGGTAGTGGCCATTGGCCAATGGGTTCACATAGCAGTGGCAAGAGCCAGTGGTGTTCTCCGTTTGTATTATAATAATAATCAAGTTGGATCATCAGTTAGTTTTACAGAAGCATTTAAATTACCTTCTTCAGCAGCCAATAGAAAGTTGTATCTAAAGAGCAGTTATAACCTAGGCACTAAAACAGTTTATTTTGATGAAGTCAGTTATAGAATTGGATCTAGTTCAAGAGAAGGTTATTCTGCTGTCATTGCTAACGAACCAGTCACACAGGTTATTCTACTGCATCTTGACAACAACCTTGATGATGACACGTCAGTTGTTCTACTAGGTGCAGCCGCCTTAACATCTGCATTTAGTTTAACTGCCACAGCACAAGAACTATCAAGTGCTCAAGCCACGTTGGTGAGCACACTAACTCTATCTGCTCTAGCAAGTGTGAATAGACCAGCAGTTTTAACTGTGAATTTGGTGGCCACGCAGACTGTGACGGTGACACGCATTCAAGAGGCTGTTGGCACACTGTCAACACAATTCAATCAGGCAGTCACAGTGGACAAGACAGCTGGCACTGGTGCTAGTTTCAACCTAGTGACTAGTGTGGCATCTGAGGCAGCAAGAACAAGAACAGCCACAAGCACAATCACATCAGCATTTACACCTACATTAACTGCTGATGTGTTCAAGAACATGACAGCCATACTTGATGCAGTCACCACACTGACTGCTGTGGCCACTACCAATGTGGATAGTGCCAGTGCGTTATTGAGTGCTTTTGCTCTGGCCAGTGATGTAAACAGAACAAGAACTGGCGCTAGCACTGCAAACAGTTCTGCCTCGCTGGCTGCCACCGTGTTTAGAACACAGGATAACCAAGCTGAATTTACTGTAAATCTCACCGTAAATGCCACGATTGGTCTGTTAGAAACAGCCGCAGCCAATGCCACTTCGTTTGTCTCTATGGGAATTGTGGCAGCAAAAACAGCCACAGGTCTAGTGTCAGCACAAACAGCGTTTGTGGCACAAGCAGTGGCAGCAAGAACAAGAAGCACACCTGTTCAACTTGACAGCGCAATCACACAGACTGTGTTAGCATTTAAGATTCATCAGGCGCAGGCCAGCGCCACTGTGACTAGTCAAGTGTCAACAGCAGCAGTCAAGACCAGTGTGGCCACACTGAATATCAACACTGCGGCTACGCTTGGTGCGCAGGTCAACAAGCAAGTAAATCCCACACTGGTGTTTGAGAGTATAGGCACACAGTTGGCAGTGCCACACATCAACGCTGAGGGCACTGTGGTATTGAATGCCGCCAGTGCGCTGACTGCAGTGGCAGGCCGACTGATTCAGTTGGCTACCACACTGCCTGACAGCGGCATTAGGTTCAACACCAACACTACCACTGATGTGGGTGACACTGTGTTGTATTTGGCAGATTATTCCGCTACGCCAGCAGCTCCTGCACCCAACAGGACTGCTAGATACGCAGTGGCATTTTGGGCACATTCGCCTTTGGGCACCGTGTTCACACACGGTCCAGTGCCCAATCAAGAGGATGGAAAATTCACATTTGGTGCTTCATCATTGACCCTGCACTCACCTACTGATTCAGGCAATGACGCAAGAACTGCCACCTTTAGTGGTCTAAACACCACGGGTTGGCACCATTATCTCATATACAAAAGCACCAGCACAGTGTTGCCTCAACTGTATCAAGACGGTGTGTTAACGGCCACTGTGACAATAGCCACCACGGATGATGGCAACACACCACCTAGTCCACCCACAGATGATCTGCTGAATGTGTATGAATGTGGTCCTTCAAGTTTCTCCCCCCAAGACAACAGCCTTAACTTCATGTTGGGTGCAGCTGTAAGTGGTTGGCTGGTAGATCTAAATGAATTGAGTAATATTGCCAAATCCGTAATACCTATGCAGGGCAGCCTGCACCAATTTGTCTGCTATTTTGACAGTGCGACACCAGATTTTGGTCAATTGGAGACAAGACAGAAGTTGTTCAACAGCGGGGGCTACAGAGACCTAGGCGACACAGGCACGCTGACTGGACTGGCACAGCCTCAGATCTATGTGAGACTGAACACAGGCAGTGACACTCTCCTGCGTGGCACTATAGCGCCAGTGCTGAATCAAACTCAAAATCAACTGTTAGAGATTGCTGCCTTTGATGTATTTCCTTCAGGGCAGAGCTCAAACCTCTACGTGCAGACACAAGAGATCACTGGCAGCGTGGCCAATACCTTTGTGTCAGGCCTCTTGGCACTGACTGAACTGACTGCGGCTGCCAATGCAGTGTTGTTGCTTCAAATTGACATGAATAGCAGTGTCTTACAGGCTGCTGCTGCCACAAGACAGCGCAGGGCCTCTAGCACACAGGCTGTGTCAACTGAAATGGCTGTGTCAGGCGCAAGAATAGCCAGCACGGGAGTGAATTTAGACACAACGGCTAATCTAGCTGTCACAATAGGCCGTGTGCAACCTGCTGGTGCAGTTCTAGACAGTGTAGTGTCAGTGATCTGTGAAGAAGGTGAACTGGTAATAGGCTCAGCTGTGATGCTGGTGAACACTGTGCTGACATGTGAAGCCACTGAAATACTGGCAGAACAAGGCTCAGCTGATCTTGCGGCTGCCTGCAGTCTAAATGCAATAGTCACAAGAATCCAACCAGCTCTAATCACAGTCACAGTCACGGCCACAGTGACCGCTGAGGGTCTGCAAATACCAGCAGAACAAGGCTCAGCTGCGTTAACCAGCACAGCGGCTGTGTCAGTGTCAGCCATCAAGTTGGTGCGTGTATCCACAGCACTGTCAGTGAGTGCTACCAAGTCAGTGCAGGCACAAAGACTGGCAGGTGTAGCATCACAGATCACAGTAAACAGTGTGATCACAGCCACACTGGGCAAGATTGCAGGACTGGTAGCAACACAACTCAATGTGCAGGGATTCCAAATCACAGTGGCCTTGGTGATCAACATAGATCCCAACTTGACCATAAGGATTCTACCAGAGTCAAGAGTGTTGACTATCACAGGAGAAACCAGGCTGCTGATGGTGTTGAGTGAAACAAGACTACTTACTATAAAAGGATAATGATATGACAACTATAACAGGATTTCAAGAAGACACAGATGGCGCATGGATCTACAAAGATAGCAATGCCAGACTGACCTACACCATGGATTGGGTTGATTGGCTGCCACCAAACACAGCTCTTAGCACTGTGGTCTACACGCACAACAGCAGAGCCAATGATGCTGACCCCGTGGTGTTGCATTCAACGGGTATATCAACTACCAAGACCTTTGTGAATCTGTCAGGAGGCACAGTGAACAGAGTCTATGTGATAACTGCTGAAATCACCTTGGACAACGGTTCAATTGACCGCAGACATTTTCGCATCAAGATCAGCAATCGTTCAGCCTAAGCGATTATTTTAACTGATCTGCGGGCTCTTAATAAATATTCATATGAATGCACAAGAAGCCCTTGAATTAGGTCTTGAACCCGCCACACCTGAAACAGAAGGCACTCAAGAAACCTTTGAGATTATTCCCTATGTGGAACCAGAGCGTGATCCCTCCAAAACAGGACCACAGCCCAAGAAATTAGTAGCAGTAGAAGTCCTAGGCTATGAAGTGGGCAGAGGCCTACGCAAGAAGGTTGTGAGCCCAGAAGATGTCTACAAACTAGCCGCTTTGGGCATGAGCAATAGAGAAATTGCTCGTTGGTTTGACATTGATCATCAGGTGGTAAACTACAATTTTCAAACAATCATAGATAAAGGCCGTGAGGACATGAAAACCAGTCTAAGGCGTGCTATGCTCAAGAACGCTATGAGTGGCAATGCCGCATTACAGATCTTCTTGGCGAAAAATTTACTTGGAATGTCAGACAATCCAGGCACCAAAGAAGATGACAAGATCTTACCTTGGAATGATTAAAACACAAAAGATATTTGCTACAAAGGACACAAATGAAATATCAAATACTACAGGGTGATAACCGCGAAACCCTTAAAACACTAGCGGACAATTCAATAGATGCGATCATAACTGATCCACCCTACGGTATAGACTTTCTAGGCAAGGCCTGGGATGCTAATACAGGTGCTCTAGAAACCTATCAAGAATGCCTGCGTGTATTGAAGCCAGGTGGCCATATCCTGGCATTCTCAGCCGCTCGAACCTACCACCATCTTGCCATCACCCTGGAGCAGGCAGGCTTTGAGATCCGTGATCAGATCATGTGGATCTACAGTTCAGGCTTTCCCAAGAGTCAGGACATTGGCAAATCAATTGATAGGGCCGCTGGTAAGAAAGATCCCAACTATGGCACCAATAAAGCATCAGTTGTGACCACTGCTGAAGGTAGAAGTGAAAGCACTTATGTGAGATGTAAGATT
>Ga0315909_10002359_pt1 | contig 24232 bp, 38 predicted proteins | sample LakEriMetagenome_11_FD_203527 | JGI IMG/M metagenome (GOLD analysis project Ga0315909, IMG submission 203527) | Freshwater fungal communities from buoy surface, Lake Erie, Ohio, United States - Buoy 2 MA125 | ecosystem: Environmental > Aquatic > Freshwater > Lake | place: USA: Lake Erie, Ohio...
ACCCAAATTCAGACATTTGGACATTAAGTGTAAAATCAAAAAGCGGTGATCCAATAACCGTTCATTTGAGGGAGTTGGACAGATTAGCATTCAAGAGTGTTTCTGCATTAATTGCCAAAGATGAATTGTTAGGAGTTGAAAGTTTTTTGAAAACATTGTGGGTTGGCGGTGATGATGTGAAGTTGATTACGGATGATTTCACAGCATTGAGAAGTGCGGCCATCACTATTTTACCGATGTTACAAGCTGAGGCAGGTGAATTAAAAAAAAATTAAATTCTGCAAAGAGTTTATTGGAAACGGATGAGTTCGCACGTCAAAATGCACTTATCCGTTTTTATTTTAGAATTGAGCCAAACACATTGACAGATGATGAGTGGGCAGCAGCGATTGAAGAAATAATGTTTGTTTTAAAGTTTAACGGAACAATACAAGAAAAGAAATGAATAATTCAGTAGAATACATATTAAGTTTAAAGGATAGGTTCAGTAGCGGCATTAAATCGGCAACTAATGAAACTGAGAAACTGAATGGTGCTATGGGTACTACTCAAAAGTTAGCACTTGGTATTGGTGCTGCTATTGGTGCTATTGGAGGCGGATTAATTGCAAGAGAAATTGTAAATACAACTGCTGCAATGGAAGGATTGCAAAATCAATTAAACTTTGCGAGTGGTTCAGCCGAACAAGGGGCAAGAGATTTTAATTATTTGCGTAAAACATCTGAAGAGATGGGGCTTGATTTATTAAGTGCAACGCAAGGATTTGTAGGTTTAGCAGCATCATTTAGAGGCACATCTATTGAAGGGCAAGCGGTAAGAGATGTATTTGAGGGAATGGCAATGGCTTCAACCGTAAATCACATGACTGCAGAACAAACAGCACAAGCGTTTAAAGCATTGTCAGATATGGCAGGAAAAGGGGTTGTTTCAATGGAAGAATTAAGAGGGCAGTTAGGTGATGCTGGATTAAAAGGTGCGTTTAAAATAGCTGCTGATGCAATGGGAATGACTACAATGGAATTGAATAAATTTGTTGCAGATGGAAAATTAATGAGTGAAGATTTTATTCCAAAGTTTGCAGCACAATTAAAAAAAGAATTTGCAGGAGGGATGAAAGATGCAACAGAAAGTTTAACATCAAGGTTAAACAGAATGAACAACGCATTTTTAGAGATTAAATTAACTCTTGGAGAATTGTTTATGCCAATAATTCAAGGAACTATTAAAGTAATAACATCACTTACAAATTTTGTTAGAGAACACGCAGTAGCAATAGCATTTTTAGGAGGTACATTAGCAGGGGCAGCAGGTGCATTATTACTTTACAATACATATTTAGCAGTAACAAAAGCTATAATGGTAGGCAAGTTAGTTTATGCAGTTTGGAGTTTAGCCGCAGCATTGGAGGGTACAACGGTTGCACAATGGTTATTAAATTCAGCAACAGCATTTTTTGCAGGGTTGACAGGAGTTGGAGTGTTTTTGGTAGCAGCAGGAGCAGCCGCAGCATTAGCAGTTGGTATTTATGCAGCTAAATCCGCACAAGATAAATTGAATAAGTCAATGTCTGACCAACCAAGTGCCACAAGTGCAGTATCTCCATTAAATAAACAAATAGCAGGTAAACCAACCCCAACAAATAGCACAACATCCAAAGCAGGAACAAGTACAACCGCAGTAGAAAGCAGAGGAGTTCAAAACTTTAATATTTCAATCAATAAATTAGTAGAGCAAATTACGCTAACAGCAACAACAATTAAAGAGGGCAAGAATGAGATTAAGGATGCGGTTGCTGAGGCATTATTGGCGGCAGTAAATGATTTCCAACTTTTAGCAACAAAATAAATATGGCAGAGTTTTTTTTACCACAAGTAATACAAAAAAATAACGAAAAAACTTTAATAAAGGGATTTGGTTTGCCATTGGTACAGCGTGCTATAATTGCAGCAAATACTTTATCTATAAAAACCGATAAACCCGATAAAACAAGTTACTTTGGCACACCTATTTATGGTTCATTGTTTATTGTAATGCCAAGTTATAAAGAGTATGAGTACAATCCTATTGAAAAAAAATATCAAGAAACTTTAGGGCCAGTAGGTTTAGCAAGTAATTTTTTTGATGGCAATAACGATGGATTATTATTAGACAACGTAATAATTGATGTTACCAAAAATAGACAAATTGTAACAACAGACATAAGTGGATTTAATCGAGGCACAGTAAAAGAGTTTATAAATAACGGAGATTACACAATTAATATTCGTGGTTTTTTTGCAACTAAAAATCCTGACGAAGCACCTTTGGTAGATACAGGCATACTTGCTTCTTATTGCTCAGCCCCAGTTACATTGCAAATTACAAATACATTTTTAAATAGAATATTTACGGTCAACAATATTGTTGTTACCAACTTAACAATGTCGCAACAAGTAGGGCTTAGGAATGTTCAATATTTTGAAATTTCAGCACTTTCAGATAACCCTTTTGATTTGAAACAACAAGATGAACAGGCTAATCAATAAAATAAAAATAACACAATTGGGAGATGGCAGAAGTGCTATCTATGAATGGTTTGAAATCAACAATATTAGGATTGAAAAAAGTTGGGATAAGCAAACACAAACAGCAAAAATATTACTTCCGAGAAATATAAAATACAATAAAAAAAACATTTACGAAGGAGAAAATGCTTTGCTCAGGCGAGGTGATAAAATAGAAATATTTGGAGGTTACTATCCTAATTTAACTCCACTATTTACAGGTTATATTTCTAAGATTGGAAACAATGTGCCAGTGGAAATATTATGTGAGGATGCAATGTTTATTTTAAAGCAAACAATAGCACCAAATACAAGTTATCCAACGGTAAATTTGAAAGTATTTATGGCAAAGATAATGGAAAAGTCAACCATTCCATTTGAGGTCATAGATGCACAGATAGGGGCAATAAGAACGCAGTCAGCAAGTATTGGATTGATACTTGAAAAGCTAAGGACAGACTATGGATTGTTTTCTTACATTAAAAATGGAAAATTAAGAGTTGGATTTGCCTATTATCAAAACGAAAGCACAACAGAAACATTTTTATTTGAAAGACAAATTATTGATACAGGAAACCTCCGTTATCTAAAAAAAGACGATGTTAAAGTTAAATTAGTTGGAACGATTATAAAGACAGATAACTCAAGAGAGGAATATAATTATGGTGATCCAACAGGCGATGTCAGGTCGATATTTCAGTACGGAGGAACAAAAGCAGAATTAGACTTTAAGGCAAATCAATTCTTAGAACAAATGAATTACACAGGTTACTATGGTTCATTTCTTACTTTTGTTGAGCCAAAAGTTGAGCCCGGTGATTTTGTAGAATTGGATTCGTATATTTACCCGGAGAGAAAAGGAAAGTACATTGCAAAAGCAGTAACAACAGAATTGGGATTTGGTGGAGGCAGACAGAACATTGAATTAGAAAGAAGAATAAGTTAATGAGCAATCAAGCGACAGACATAAGAGAGGCAATAAGGGCATTATCAGGGATGGATCAACTATCCTATGAAACATTAATTTGTAAAGTGAAGTCAGTTGATGAGCCTAATTTTACTTGTGAGTGTGAGCCTATTGATGGGAGTGCAGATTTCTTTGGAGTGTTGTTAAATGCGGATAAAAAAAAGGGATTTGTTTTGATTCCAAAGGTGGGCAGTTTTGTTGTGGTTACTCAGATGAGTGAAACAACAAGTTGTGTAGTTATGGTTAGCGAAGTATCACAGGTTTATATTGCAGGAGATGAAAATGGGGGGTTGGTTAAGGTTCAAGATTTGACAAGTAAATTAAATGCTTTAGAAAATAAAGTAAATTCATTAATTATAGCGTGTGCAAGTCAAGTTGTTACTCTTGCACCAAGTGGAGTATTTGCATTAGCACCATTTTTTACAAGTGTAACACCATTAATACCAACTCAACAAATAGAAATAGAAAACACAAAAGTTAAACACGGAAATGGAGGCTAAAGACTTTTTACAAAACAGCGATTTTGATTTATTAATCAAAGATGGTGATTTACAGATAGGGTTATCAGATGAAGACCATATAATTGACATAGTAAATTCTAATCCCGGAGATTGGAAAGAATATGTATTGTGTGGTGTTGGAATTAACAACTATCTTAATAGTTCAGGTATGGAGATATTTGTTCAAAAAGAAATTGCAGTGCAGTTGGAGAGAGATGGCTACAAACAAATAAATGTAGATTTCAAAGATACAAATTCATTTAATTTCTCAGTCGATGCAGTACGAAGTTAAGAATGGACAGACTATTTATGATGTTGCGGTGGTGGTGTATGGTTCGCCACAATATGCGGTTAAATTAAGTGTTGATAACAACATAGATATTACAGATAGCATTGATGGACTTAGCTTGTATTATGACGAAAAAATTAAGGCAAATGTAATAGCAAGAAGTATTGTTCAGTCGGAGGTGTTAAGCCAACCTGATAACAACTATTTGATTAAAAGTTTGCAAAGCATTTATGATTTGGCATTGCAGTTTGGTTATGGGTTGGATAGGTTGGTGGAGTTTGTTTCTACAACAGGGATGAATTACACTAATTTTAGCAATGCAGGGCAAACAATAGTAGTTACACAACAGAACACTGATTTGCCGAGAAATCTTAACTTTGCAACGCAATTTGTAATGCAAGAAATTAGATTTTTGTTACAAGAGAATGGATTTTATTTATTGCAAGAAGATGGTTCAAAAATAATAATATAATATGGCAGATTTACCAATAAGCGGATTACCCTCAGCAGGGGCATTAGCAGGCACAGAGCCTATTCCAATAGTTCAGAGTGGTGCAACAAAGCAGACAACGGTTCAAGATATTGCAGACTTAGCAGGAACACCGCTAACAGCAGACGAATTAGATGCGATACAAGGCTCAAGTTTGCCGAGTTCGAGCAATGTATTTATTACAGATTCGGCACAGACCTTCACCAAAGATGCAAACAACAATGTATTTTACAATGGGGTTACAGCGACATTAGGAACGGGGTGTGCTAAAAATACATTTTATCAAGGTTCGGCTACAATAGTTTTTGGGGATGGTTGTACGAATAATATAGTTGAGCAAGAAAACAACGTAATAACATTAGGGGATAGTTGTTTGGCTAATAGATTTGGGATTGGTTGTGGTACATTAGTTTTTGGTGATGGGTGCGGTAATAATATAGTTGAGCAAGAATGTAATATAATAACATTAGGTGATAATTGTCAGGCTAATAGATTTGGGATTGGTTGTGGTACATTAGTATTAGGTATTGGAAGTGCCCAAAATGTATTTGGAAATGCAATTGATAACTTAACATTAGGGGATAGTTGTGCAAATAATACATTTGAAAACAATGTAAGAAATATAATTTTTGGCGATAATTTACGAAGAACATTAGTACGTTCAGGCGACTATGCAAGTTTAGATTTAACAGCAAGTCCAACATTTGATTTTCTTTATTCACTTGCTTATCCGAGTGAGATTTACTTAGGTTCAGATGGGCAACCATACCACCGCTATTATGATGGTGCTAATAATCAAGATGTAATTACATTGTTAGTATCACCTTACACCGTTTCTTATATTGGAGGTGGAAGTGGTAGTGGCATTCCTAAAGCAACTGCAAGTGGCACAGATACATACACAGCAACAATATCAGGAGTTGCCTCTTATACTGATGGAGATACTTATTTAATAAGGTTTACCAATGGAAATACAACGTCAGCAACATTAAATATTAATTCACTTGGTGCTAAGACATTATACAGAAACAATGATGGTGCTATAATAGGTGGTGATTTTTGGGATGGTGGAGAAATGTTGTGTGTTTACAATTCTACATTAAACGGATTTCAATGTATAGGCACTTCACCTAATAGTATATTTGCTTACGTTACTAATGCTGCTAGCGTAAGCATTACAAAAGGGCAAGTGGTTTATGCGTTTGGTGGCACAGGGGATAGAATGACAGTTAAATTAGCTAACAATTCAACAGATGCAACATCTGCAAGAACAGTTGGAGTAGTGTTCTCAGCAAGTATAGGGGCAAATCAAAAAGGTATCATTATATTGCAAGGTTTAATTGATGGATTAAGTATATTGGGTTCACCATTTGTTGATGGTGATAGTGTTTATTTAGGTTCTACGAATGGCTCAATAACAAGGACAAAACAATATGCACCAAATCATTTAGTTTACATAGGCACAGTAACGACTGCAAGTGCAGGTTCTGCAGGTCGTATGTATGTAAAGATTCAGAATGGTTATGAGATGGATGAACTGCACGATGTATCAGCTCAAACACCGGCAAACAAAGATGGATTGTTTTACAACACAACAACTTCATTATGGGAGTCAAGGCAAGTTGCTGCAACGGATATTAATGCCAATGTTAGCAATACTGAATTTGGGTATTTAGATGGTGTTACAGGTGCTATTCAAACACAATTAGATGCAAAATTAGACTTAGTAAGGGCATCTAATTTAATTGACATTGCAACAGATGGTGCAGCAACAAGCGGAACATCTAATACTTATTCAACAGGCGGATTAATAACACCAAGTCAGATATTGGCAGGGGATGCTATTGAAATATTTACACTTGTAAGAAAATCAGCAGCAAACGGAACAGTTACAATTAGGTTGTATGCAAATACAACGAATGATTTAATAAGTGGTACACCAATATTGATAGGTGCATCAGCCGCCATAGCAGCAGCAACAAGACAAACCTATTTTACAAGGTGGTTAAGAATAAAAGTTAAGGCGGGAACTGGTGCAGGTACGGAGGTTCAAAACACAGCAACAACAACGCAAACAGATTCTACAAACGCAACAACAGCACCAAGCACACTTGCTATTGATTGGACAGTTAACCAATATTTAATTGTTGCAATTCAGAATAGTAGCGGTTCAGATTCATCAGTATCAACAATGTTAAAAGTAAGGAGGTAAATATGCAAATAAACGAATTAAATGTAACAAGTAATTATGTAGAGGTATTAGATGAAACTTCTGCACACATAGAGTTAGAGGGTTGTTTAAGATTAGTAAATTTAAAAGATACTGAATTTAAAACAATCGAAGAATTAAAAATAGCAGTTGAAAGTTTGAAATTCGATTAAATAATTATATTTGTCAAAAAAAACTATGAAACTTTGGAAAAATTATCAATGGGAAATACTAATAATGATATTATTATTATTTGCTATCAACTTAGTGATAACAAGGGATGCCTTTGGAATTACAGCTTTATTGATAGCATTTGCATTAGTGCTACATTTGTTTGCAATGGTATTATATTCTATATTGAATGATTAGCCTAATCTACATACTTGTAATGTTATCCGCCATTGCTAAGGCAGGGATGGATAAGATTAACTTTCACTTTTACGAGAGTGTATTTTCTAAGTTGAGCCATAGATTTTGGAATAGTGAATATAGTTGGCAAAATAAGTGGAGAGATGGCAACATCGAGTTAGGCGAAGATTATCCGTTCAGTTCTACCTTGTTTGTTTTCTTAACCGATGGTTGGCACTTGCTACAATTCATATTTTTGAATACCTTTTTTTTAGCGTTATTTTTGATTGCCTTGCACGATTTCGGTTATCGTGAAGCAATCGTACATCTGATTTTATTAAGAGCCTTATTTGGGTTTACATTTGAATTATTTTTTAAATACATTTTTGCAAGTAAGTTATGATTACATTCAGTCAATTATTAGTCGTATGTATGGGATTGATTTCAGTGCTATACGGTCTATTCCATTCACGAGTTGTTAAGGTAGAAAAGAAAGTAGAAGAACACTCAACAGACATTCAAAAACTTTACGATTTTAACGAATTGAAAGTACAACGAATTGAGAGTGATATAATTGATTTAAAAAACGATTTTAAGGAATTTAAAAAAGAAATATCTGCTAAGATACATAGAGATAGCAACATCATTAATCAAGCAATACACACCATTGAAAGAGTGCAAAAAGTATTAGAAATGCACGAAGTTATCGAGGACAGATTAGAAAAAATAGAATTAAAATTAAACAATCTAAAAAAACAACTATGACACCAACTAACTACACACACGGGCCATCCGCAATCTACAAAAACCAAGTTTACAAAGTTATTGCCAACTATCCCGAAAAGAAAGAGGCAAAGCTAATCTACAACGGAGTAACTAAGAATGTGCCTTACGATGAATTGCACCAAGTAATGAGTGAGAGTGAGGCAAATTTGAGGATGTTAGAGGAAGAAGCTAAGGCAGTAACAGCAAAAACTAATTTATGAAAATCAGCCTAATTTTAGAGAGGGAAGTCTATACAGACAAATCCACAATAGGTAAACTATATTACAAAGATGTCCAAACAATAGTTCCTAAATTCATCTGCTACACTCTTGAAGATACTTGCAGAGATTGGAACAGAGATGGAGATTTAGACGATAAGGGAGAGCAGAAAGTATTTGGAGAAACAGCCATACCAAGCGGAACGTATCAAATGAATATGAGGTATTCACCGGGATTTAAGATTACAACTCCACACTTGCAGAATGTTAAGAGTTATGAATACATTTTAATCCATCCGGGCAATGGCCCACAACACAGCAAAGGTTGTGTTTTGGTAGGCAAAAAACAAGCTAAGGATTGGATCAGCGAAAGCAGAACAGCATTCAAAGAGTTGATGACCTTGCTGAAGAAGTATGAAGAAATGGAGATACAGATTGTTGACCAAAAGATAATTCCATTAGCATAATGTGGCGAACATTCCTAAAAAATATTTCATTAAATACACTAAAGGATTTATACCATACATTCAGCAATGAGCGGAGTTTCCTTAGTAGCAAGAAGATTGAGCGTTCTTTGTTCGTTATTTCTATTTTGCTTATGTATTGGACTTATTTTATTTTGGTGGTGCTTAAAGCCAGTATTACGGATTTTATTTTATTTATTTCGCCTCTTTTTATTGCGGCAGGATTCAATCTTTTACAATCAGAAAAAAACAAGAAAAATGAAAAAAATAATCCTACTAATACTGATAGCAACAACGATTAGTTGTAGTGTCATCAAGAATTTACGCAAAGAGAAAAAGAAAGAGGAAAGTAATACGGAGCAAGAAACTAAAACTGATAGTGTTGCCAAAGCAGAAATTGAGAAAGAAATAGTATCAACATTCACCTCCGATACAAAAACAGAATTTTTTGATTTAAGCGAGGTTACTATCTATGAGGTTATGAATGATAGTGGCGAGGTGAAAGAACGCACCACAACGATTAAAAATAATATAAAGGGCAATGTTATAGCCAAAGGCAAGGAGGATAAAAAAGAAACCTCCGAAGAAAGCACAAAAGTTGATTTGTCAAAATCTGACAAGTCAAAAGAAAACAACTCAAAAAGCGAGGAAGTAAAGATTAAGGAAGTAAAAAAATGGTCATTGCCAACGTGGATGTGGATAACAATGGGAATAACATTCTTTCTGTTTATCTTGGTAGCAGTTTGGAAAATCAAAAAGAAATACTTTCCTTTGTAATCACATTTTTCGACAACTTTACAGGGTTATAGAAAAAAAGAAAGCCACTTTAATCGGTGGCTTTTTTATTTAAAAATAATTTGTATATTTGTGCAATTAGTTTTCATAGACTGAATAGATTGTTCGGAAATGCCCACTTTAATAGGTGGGTTTTTTCGTTTATAAACATTTATTTTAAAATAAATTTGTTTATATAAATATATTAATATACTTTTGCCAACAACAAATCAATTTAATATGAAAAAACTAAATCAACTTGCAGACTACCTCAACAACTTATTATTAAAATACGAATGGTGTACATCTCACCGAGATAGATACCACGTACAAGAGCCAAAGAAAGAAGAAAAGAGGCTTAGAATTTGGCAAACAACACACAACGGAATTACAACTAAATACAATTAATAATGAAAAAGAAAAGTAAGATACAATACATCATTTCACCGCTTCAATTAGCATTTGTTAATTCAATAATCCACGAAGAAACAAATCCTGAGAATGGGGTTGGAATTAAAAAGGGAGATGCCTTTGGAAAGATATTTATAGAGGCTCATCCGAAGTTTAAGAGTTTCAAAAAAAGTAAGGTAGCAAGGGAATTGGATGGAGAGTAACGCAAAAGAAAAAGCAGAAGAATTATTTAATAAATACTTTTCTGAACTACGACTACCGTCAGATTGTGAAGGATGTATGCAATGTGTTGATAGGTGTGGCAATATGGTAGCTGTTGCGAAGAAATATGCTTTGATAGCACTTGATGAAATTTTAAGCCATCATTCACAAGAACAAGGATTGTATAGAATTGATACATATTATTGGCAACAAGTCAAGTCGGAGTTGCAGTCTTTGTAAGGTTGCGTATAACGTTTTGTGGCTAACCGACAGGTTGGGATTAAATAGTACAAACTTTAAATAACAGATAAAATATGAAAAAAGCAGAAAATTTCAATGAAGCACAAAAACCCAACTTGCGGTTAGGTGCTGTTAGCGGTAGTTTTAATGGGGTAAAAATTGAAGATGTTTGGTCGGCTTGTACAAGAATAAAAGCTGATAAAGGTCATTTGCTAAACAAAAGTACAGAATGGAACAATGCTTATCAAGAAGGTTTTGAGGCTTGTTTTGAGTGGTTGAAAAATTACCGCTAACGGCAAAGCATTGGCGATGTTGGGGATTAGAAAGTACAAAAGCTCAAATAAAAACAAATGATAGTAGAAAGCACAGAAGCTCAAATTAAGCACGAAAGCCCCAATATTGCCAATGCAGTGTTAGGTGCAGTTCCTGTTCACAAATTTCCTTATAACTGGAATTTAAAAGATGCAAACTTTACAAAGGATAAAGGCAAAGTATTTAGTTGTTTTGCTTGTGGTGGTGGTTCAACAATGGGTTATAAATTGGCTGGATTTGATGTAATAGGACACAATGATATTGATAAGAAAATGATTGAAGTTTATAAAACAAATCATAATCCTAAATATTCATTTTTAGAAAGCATTACAACTTTTGCTAAAAGAAAAGATTTGCCAAAAGAACTTTATGAACTTGATATTTTAGATGGTTCTCCACCTTGTAGTAGTTTTTCAATGGCTGGAAATAGAGAAAAAGACTGGGGCAAAGAAAAGGTGTTTAGAGAAGGACAAGCCGAACAAGTTTTAGACACTTTATTCTTTGATTTTATTGATTTAGCAAAAGAATTACAACCCAAAGTAGTTGTGGCTGAAAACGTAAAAGGTTTGCTATTAGGAGAAGCGAAAGAATACGTTATTAAAATTTATAAAGAGTTTGACAAAGCTGGATATTATGTACAACACTTTTTACTTGATGCTTCAAAAATGGGAGTGCCACAACGTAGAGAAAGAGTTTTCTTTATTGCATTAAGAAAAGATATAGCACAACCATTTTTATATTATGCAGATATGTTTACAGAATTGCCAAAAATTGATATGCAATTTAACGAACCAATAATCACATTAAACGACATCAAAGACAATAGTGCTAATGATGAAAAATGCGAAATGACTGATGTTAAAAGAAACATCTGGAACAATAGAATTAATGGAGATAGTGATTTTAGCTGCACATTAGGGAGAATTGAAAACAGACCAAATTCAATGTTTAACAATAACTATTTATATGGAAATAAACCATTAAATACTATTACATCAAAAAAGAATGATGTGCTTTTTGATGAACCAAGACATTGTAATTTTAACGAAAACACATCCGGGCAAACATACCCAAAAGATTATAACTTTTTAAATATGCCTTATTTATATTTATTAGGAATGAGTGTGCCACCTGTAATGACTGCACAAATATCAACTAAAATATATGAACAATGGCTGTCGAAGTTGTAGATGCGTCTTTTGGAATTGCACCTAACGTATGGTGCTTGGCGAAGGTTGGGATTAGAATTAAAAAACTTTAAATTATGCACAGAAGCTCAATAGAATTACAGAACTTGATTGAACCACAGAAGCCCAGCTTTTGCCAAGCACGTGTTACAGGCAGTACGGGTTTAAATGTACTATCTCTTTTCGATGGTATGTCTTGTGGTCAATTGGCTTTGCAAAGAGCTGGTATTAAAGTAAACAAATACTATGCAAGTGAAATAGACAAACACGCCATAAAGGTAACAATGGCAAACTTTCCTAATACAATTCAATTAGGGGATGTAACAAAAGTATTTGCAAAGGACTTGGATAAAATAGATTTGGTTATTGGTGGCAGTCCGTGCCAGGGATTCAGCTTTGCTGGTAAAGGATTAAACTTTGAAGACCCACGAAGTATGCTATTTTTTGAATTTGTAAGATTGGTAAATGAATGCAACCCAAAATACTTTTTACTTGAAAATGTGAAAATGAAAAAAGAACACGAATTGGTTATAAGCCAGTACATGAAGGTAGCACCAATTGAAATAAATAGTGCTTTACTATCTGCTCAAAATAGAGTTAGATTATACTGGACAAATATAAATCAAGTGCCGTGGGGTTTATTTGGCGATATGATTACAGATATACCACAGCCAAAGGATAAAAAAATATTGCTTAAAGATATACTTGAAAGTGATGTGCCGGATAAGTTTTATTTAAGTGATAAAATGCTAAAGTATTTTGAAACTCGTTCAGCAAACTTTAATGGTGGCAAAGTGAATGTAAGAAACGAAGAAGGTAAAGCGACTGCAATTTTGGCGAGCTCAGCAAGTTGTGATATTAGTGACAACTTTATAAAAGTAGATACTACTTTGAAAGTATCAAATAACCAAGACAAGGCAAATTGCTTTACTGCTGGGGGAAATAGTGGCGGACTGCATTCTGATATGACTTTAATAGTTGCAAGTAGAGGCAGAAACCCACAAAATCAAAAAAGTAGAGATGTAGGATTAAATACTGAACAAATGCTTGAGCCAAGATTTGACGGCAAAACAAATTGCCTTACAAGTGTTCAAAAGGATAATTTAGTTTTATCAATACCCGAAGCAACTAAAAAAGGATATGTAGAAATTGAAGCAGGGCAATGTTTTGATTTTGAAAACCCAAATAGTGAAACTCGAAGAGGTCGTAAAATGGAAGTAAAATCAAATTGCTTAATGGCAAAAGAAACCGACTTTATGCAGTTTACAAATGAGGGCAAAATAAGACGATTAACACCAACAGAATGCGAAAGGTTACAAACCGTACCCGATGGATATACAAATTATGTGAGTGATACACAACGATATAGAATGTTAGGAAATGGTTGGACAGTAGATGTCATTGCCTATATATTCTCATATATGCAAAAACTTTCAAATTATGCAGGATGCTAGTATTGCTTGTAACTATTGCACTTGCGTACCAAAACAATATCTATAAAATATGAAACCAATTGAATTACAACTAACTTACAAAAAGGTGTTAAGTTTCACCGAAACTCAAAAAAAGGCACTCAAAAAACTTGAGGATTATAATGTTAATGTTAACGAGTTTATCCGTAGTGCAATACGAGAAAAACTGGCAAGGGAATGGAAAGGAATAAAAGAAAGAAAGGACAATAAGTGTCCATTTTAATATAAACAATCTAAAAACAAAAAAAATGCAAAAAGCAGGAAGAAAACTAAAACAAAAACACGAGTACAACATTATTGACAGCGAGGTGAGGCAATACATAGACTACCTCTGCGACACGATAGGAACTGATTTTGATACGATATTCGCAAACAAGAGCAGACTTCGCCACATAGTGATGAAAAGAGAAGTGGTGGGCTATTTAGCTTATCTTAAATACAAACAAATCATTTCCTTAGATTTATTTGGTGAATTGATAGGAAAAGACCACTCCACGATTATTTATTATGGCAAAATGTATGAGAAGGCAATGCAGGGATATTTGCCTGATAACAAAGCGTTGATAGATGCCTTAGCGGTTGCCTTTGAGCATAACTTTGAAGGAAGTAAAGTAAAATATGGCTACAAGGGATTTATTATACATAAAACATTACTGAGCGAATACTATATCACAACAGATTCAGGGCAAAGATTGCCATTTATTACCAGTCAATGTGCCGATGCAGAAACATTCATTAATGGAATAGTGTATTGGAAGGAACGATTGGAAAAGTCCACATTTGACAACGAGCCATTTGAAAGTATAGAGGCAAATGTTTAGATTTGCTCAATGAAAGCTAAGAAGCCTATTCGCAAAGTATCTTTAAAACGTGCTGCAGAAAATCGGATCTACTCAAAAAAAAGATTAGATTTTTTATCTTTACCGGGTAATCAAATTTGTCCTATAACTGGCGAACAAACAACAGAGGTTCATCATAAAAAGGGAAGGTGTGGCAAATTATTTTTAGATGAAACGTATTGGTTGGCAGTAAGCAGAAAAGGCCATCAATGGATTGAATTAAATCCAAACGAAGCAAAGCAATTAGGTTATTCATTAAACAGATTATGATTAAGTTGGAAATTAAACCACTATCAGTTAATGAAGCGTGGCAAGGCAAAAGATTTAAGACACCTAAATATAATAAATATGAAAAGGATTGCTTATTTCTTTTGCCTAACATAGTTATTCCATCGCCACCTTATAAGCTATTTATTGAGGTAGGATTTAGCAACTCAGCAAGTGATATTGATAATATTTGCAAACCATTTATTGACATTTTGCAAAAGAAATATTTTATAAATGACAAAGATATTATTGAGTTAAATGTCAAGAAATATATAGTAAAAAAAGGTAGCGAATATATTTCTTTTAAAATTAATTAGCTTGATTTACAAATAGTTAAAAAATAATATTAGATATATTAATATATTTTTATATTTTTGCATCCAACAATTTAAAAAAACAATATGAAAACACTAATGAATTTTATCCTGTTGCTTGGGATATACATAACAGCAACACTTGTGTATGATGGCGAGATAATTTGTCTGCCATTATTAGTTGCACTAACATCAATCTTATTCATCATTAATCAAAAACAAAAAGTATGACAATTCAAGAAATCCAAAAAGTACAGGCATTAGCAATAACTGCTATTTCAGAAATTAATTGGCGAGAAAACAATGGTTGGCCAAGTGATTATCAATCTATCGAATCAACTCAATATCTTGATGGCTCAATCGTGATTGAGTATGTAACAAGAGTTGATATAGAACACGAGAAGCACGGAAATGGCTCACCTCTAACGATGGTAACTGACTTTTACAACATTAATGTTCCATTGACTAAGTCAGGCAATGTAAACTTTAAAGAGTTGTATGACCTTGTAGAAACTGCAATGGAGATTATCAGAGAAGTAGAAATTACAGAACGAATAGTATAATTATAAACCCAAAAAAACAATCAAAATGGAAAACTTAACAGAAATGCAAACAACAATCAGATTACCATTCCAAGTGAATGAAGAAGCCTTTTACATTAAGGATAATCAAATTAGAAAAGGTATTATTTGGCGTGTAGATGCCGAGATAACCGAAACATCTCATAGATTTATGCTGTGGTTTAAAAAAGAGGATAAAACAAATGATTTGATTAATTTAGAATTGGTTTTTACCACCAAAGAACAAGCTATTGACTACGTTACATCAACAATTAAATAAATAACAAAATGGAATTAAAAGGAATCATTGTAAAAATCGGAGATATAGAAACTATCTCCGAAAAATTCTCTAAGAGAGAAATCGTAATCGAAACACCGGGTGATTATCCTCAAAAGATAAGTTGCCAAGTATCTAACAAGACCATTGGCTTATTCGATGGCAAAGCAGAGGGCCAAGAGGTAACTTGCTCAATCAACATTAAAGGCCGAGAACATCAAGGCAAGTTTTACAACACTATCGAAATTTGGAAAGTAATCTAAAAACAAAAACAACTATGAAACTAATTGCAACTGCTTTATTGAAGGCTCAAAAAGAAATGGGAACAGCTAAAAAAGATGCTAAAAATCCATTTTTTAACAAAAACTACGCTGACCTTAACTCTATCCGGGAAGCGTGTATGCCACACCTAAATAACAATGGTATTGTGGTACTTCAGCCAACTGCCTTTATTGATGGCAAAAACTTCATTAAAACAATCCTTTTGCACGAAAGCGGAGAAAGTATCGAAGCACTAACAGAAATCATTTACAGCAAACAAAACGATGCTCAATCGCAAGGATCAGGAATAACTTATGCAAGGAGATACGGACTTCAATCATTGGTGAATGTTGGAGCAGAAGATGACGATGGTAACAAGGCAAGTAATCCAACACCGCAACCGGCACAAGCTGAAAAACCTTGGCTAAATAAAGATAGTGAGCAATTTGCAAAGGCAAAGGAATGGTTGCAAGGTGATGGCACAATTGATAAAATCAAAGCCAAATATCGTTTATCAAAAGAAGTAGAAACGCTTTTAACAACATTATAATATGAGCAATCTTAATATATTTCAGATAGAACAAGAGTATCTTAATTTAGCTAATAAATTAATCGAATCGGGGGGAGAATGTTCCCCCGAACTCGAACTGCAACTAACAATCAATCAAGACCAACTTGAACAAAAGGCAAGGGGTTACGGATTTGTTGTCAAGCAAATGGAATCCGACATATCAATAATTGATGCCGAAATTAAGCGATTGGGCGAGTTAAAAAAGTCAAGGCAGAAAACCATTGACAGATTAGAAACAACGGTCAGTAATGCAATGCAATTGTATCAGATTGAGAAATTAGAAACTCCAACCTTAAAGATTAGCTTCCGCAAATCAGAAAGTATTGAAATTGACAATGAGGCCGAAATTCCTGCACAATTTCTAAAGGAGAAAATTACTTACACAATAGACAAGGTAGCAATTAAGGAAGCCATCAAGAAAGGGGAAGTAGTTATTGGTGCAAGATTGCAGCAAAACAAAAACATCCAAATTAAGTAATGAAAGCAACATTTTTCAGCACCGTTAAGGATGGCAAGTTGCAGAAAAACACAACTCAAAATATCCTCCAAGAATTAAAACACTTGGAGGGTAAAAGAGTAGTTATCACAATTGAAAAGCAAAAGAGTTCAAGAAGCCTTGAGCAGAATAAACTCTATTGGGTTTACATCACGATTTTAGCCAAAGAATTAGGCCATAACAAGGATGAAATGCACGAGTTGGTAAAATATAAGTTTCTTAAATTAAAACGCTTTATATCGCTTGTAAATGGAAAGTCTGTAATCTTAGCTTTGGAGGATGGAATCTATGTTGATGTAAATACCGGCGAAATTTACGACATTGAAAAAGTTGAACCTTATGAGAAGATTGGATCAACAACCACCTTAACAAAATCAGAATTTATTTATTTTGTAGATAACCTAATTACTTGGGCCAAAGACTTTCTTGGAATTACTTTGCCATCACCAGAAGAACAACAAACAATTAATTATTAATTATGGAAACCTACCCACAAAAATTTATTGAGTATCATGCCAAATATCCAAAGGTTTATGCTTTTTACAAAGAAGTAATTGCTCAGCTAATCAATCGAGGATTTAAAAAATATTCAAGCGATGGAGTTCTGCACATTGTGAGGTTCACAAAGCACGATGAAATCAAAAAGGATGGATTCAAGGTCAACAACAACTACACTCCTTACTATGCGAGGTTATACGAGGCTGAACATCCTGAGTTAAAGGGGTTTTTTGCGATGAGAAAAACAAAAGTAATTAAGTTTGCAGATTAAAAAAATAATCCGTAATCTTGCAAAATGGTTTTGTGTAGGAGCAGAATCAGTAAAGAAATTTAACGAAATAGCGATTAAGTGAAGTCTCCTACCTTCATTTAGTCGCATTTATTTTTTATGGAAAAAATATTTTGCCGAACTTGTGGATTTACTGATAAATACTCCACAGAAATGAAAGGCACACAAAAGGTTGCTACCTGCAATATGTGTGGCAATTTTATCAAAAACATTGCTTATCAACCAGCTAAATTTTATTTTGGAAAGTACAAAGGAATGGAAATTTCCGAGTGTATGGATTTGGAATATTTGAAGTGGTTTGCTGAAAATACAAATCCAAAGGCAAACATCAAGTATGCTTGTTACTTGCAAATATCTAAAATTAACTCAATAGAAAAACTTTAGATATGGCTGAGAACAAAAAATCATTTATTTTGTATGCTGACCTAATAAAAAGCATTGACCATTTGACCAATGAAGAAAAAGGAATTTTATTTAATCATTTGTTGGAATACGTTAATGACAAAAACCCAATTTTAGAAGATAGGTTGATTTTGACCGCTTGGAAACCTATTGAACAACAACTTAAAAGGGATTTAAAAGATTGGGAGATAACAATAGGAAAGCGTAGTGAAGCAGGAAAAGCAAGTGCAGAAGCTAAAAAGTTGGCTAAACTAATTCAACAAACTTCAACAAAATCAACAAGTGTTGAAAGTGTTCAACACACCTCAACAAAATCAACTGATAATGTTAATGTTAATGTTAATGTTAATGTAATAAATAATAAAGAGGTTCTTTTTAATAGATTTTGGGAATTGTATTCAAAAAAAATAGGAAGGAAGGATTGTTTAAATAAATTTATGAAGTTAAGCATTAACGATATGGAAAAAATAATTCAATCCGTTCCAAAATATGTTTTATCAACTCCCGATGAAAAATTTAGAAAAAACCCTGAAACTTATTTGAATGGCAGACATTGGGAAGATGAAATTGAATTAACATCTACCCCTGCACCAAAAAAACAAGGTTTTGAATATCCACCATTACCATCACCACCAGTAGACTTCACTTTAGGAAATTAGACTATGATAAAAGAAGCAAAAGAATATTTTAAATTAGGACTTTCTGTTATTCCGATAGGTGATAATAAGATTCCACAAGGCAGTTGGAAGAAAAATCAAGCTGAATTGATTGAGCCAACATTTACAAGTTGCAAGGGCATTGGATTAGTTTGTGGTGAAGTTAGCGGATATTTGCAATGTATTGACATTGATTCCAAATACGATTTAACTGGGAAACTATTTGATAACTACAAAAAATTAATTTATGAAACTGACAAAAACCTTTTAAAAAAGTTAGTTGTTCAATCAACTCCAAGCGGAGGTTATCATTTTATTTTTAGATGCAAAGATATTGGAGGAAATTCCAAACTTGCGAATAGACATTGCACCGAACAAGAAAAAAAAGAAAACCCAAAGGATAAAGTAAGGGTACTTTTGGAAACAAGAGAAACTGGCGGATATTTTATGATTGCTCCGAGTGATGGCTATAAAATAATTTACAAGTCATTGGATAAAATTTCCGAAATCACTCCATCAGAAAGACAAACATTGTTTTTATGTGCAAGGTTATTAAATGAGGTATTTGAAACTCCTTCACTAAAGAAAACTGACATAAAAGTTTTATCTGAGAATGTAAGTCCATTTGATGAATGGAATAACAGAGGTGATATAATTGGACTTTTGGAAAATGAAGGATGGAAGATTACTCAAAGCAGAGGATCAAAGAATTTATTTTTAAGACCGGGAGGAACAGGAAAATGGAGTGCGGATTGGGATGATTCAAAGAGATTGTTTTATGTGTTTACTTCATCAAGTGAATTTGAACAAGGTAAAGCATACAATGCAAGTCAAGTATTGGCAAAATTAAAATTTAGAGATGATTTTTCAGAATGTGCAAAGTGGTTGCTGAAGGAAGGATTTGGAAATTTTACTCCCGAAAAGAAAGATTACAAAAAAGAATTTAAATCAGAACCTAAGTTTTTAGATTCCATAACTATTGACATTGAAGATGATAATTTTGATTTTCTTGCTAAAAAAGATGATTGCGATAAGTATATTCAACAAAAAATAGATGATACTTTTAAGATGGGAGATAAGACTGGCTTTGAAGATTTAGATGAGTATTGGAGGTTTAAAGATGAAAGTTTGGTTATGATTTTAGGACACGACAATGCAGGGAAATCTGTTGTTACTTGGTTTCTTGCAGTATTGGATTGCTATTTTAATGATAAAAGTTATATTATTTTTGCAGGAGAAAACAAAGTTGGAATGCTAAAGTATAAATTAATGGAGTTTTATTTATCCAAGCCAATTAAAAAAATGGGTAAAATGGAAAGAGAGGAAGCTATGAAATGGGTTGAAGAACATTTTGCAATTATCAGAAATGATATTCCATTTACTTACAAAGATATGTTAACCATAGGCAAAAAACTTTTAACTAAAAAGAATTATAGCCGATTTATTATTGAACCTTACAACGTACTTTCAAAAGATACTGGCAATGAACATCAATACGATTACAAAGCTATGTTGGATATGAAATTGTTTATTACTCAAACAGGGCTTGGAATTACTTTGAATGTTCACGCTGCCACCGAAGCACTAAGGCGAACTTATCCAAAAGGCCATCCAAAGGAAGGTTACTCAATGCCACCAAACAAAGCAGATGCCGAAGGAGGAGGAAAGTTTCCAAACAAAGCAGATGATTTTATGGTTATTCATAGAATGGCAGACCATCCCGATTTTTGGATGTGGACAGAAATTCACGTTCAAAAAATCAAAGAGAATGAAACTGGAGGTAAACGAACTTTTAAAGATAGTCCATATTTGTTGAAGATGCAGATTGATGGAGCAGGATTTGAAAACCAAATGGGTATTAATCCGATGCGAGATAGGAGAAAAGGAACTGCACCGCAAGTAATTTTTAAAGATGAACTACCACCAACCCCAATAAAGCCAAACGGAGCATTTGACACCCCAATAAACGATAAAGACAATTGGAATTTTACAATGGAGAAAAACAAAATAGAGATTGCAGACGATGCCTTCTAAAAAGTGGGCTACAATTGTACGAGATATTTTTAAGCTAAACAAAAAGTAAGCCTATAAATTGACAAATAAATAAAAAAGTAAATTTATAAACTGATAAAAAATAAAAACTATGGAACTACAAGTAAAACATTTAAAATCTAACGAAATAAGAGTAGGCAACAACGTATTGTTTAACAAAGAAATTATCAAATTAGATGGTTCACTATTTGCAATGTATTTGGAAAACAGATTAGGAATGCCATTTTACCCTATTCCACTAACTGAAGAATGGCTAATTAAATTAGGATTTAAGAAAAATAACTATTGGTTTAAAGATGACAATATGTTAAGATTTGGTTTAATAGACAATCAATTACATTGCTCAATTGGAAATGATGAAAGTGGATTTTTATACAACAGAATTAATTACGTTCATCAGCTTCAAAACCTATATTTTGCATTAACTGGCGAAGAACTTGAATTTAAACAATAAACTTGCAATTAATAAATAATTTGTACTTTTGTATTATAGCAATTGTGTAAAATACACGAAAATACACGAATAATGGCATTTAAAAAAGGAAATAGCGGAAAGCCTAAAGGCTCACAAAACAAACTCACCAAATCAGTTAAGGAAGCATTTGAAATAGCTTTTAACGAATTGCAATCAGATAAAAATGCAAACTTAGCAACGTGGGCAAAGGAAAATACAACCGACTTTTATAGATTGGCAGCAAAGCTAATTCCAACAGCAGTAAGTGCAGACATTACATCAAATGGCAAAGAAATAAGGTCGTGGACGGTGAAATCGAAGTAAATAAAGTTTACATAGATTTTCTGCATAGTGAACAAAGATATGCAGTATTGAAAGGTGGAGCAGGAAGTGGAAAATCAATCGCTGCGGTTCAAAAGATAATTCTAAGAATAACAACCGAAGAAAACCACAGAATACTCTGCATTCGTAAAGTTGCCACCACCATAAGAAACTCAATCTATCAATTATTAGTTGATAAGTTGTTAGAATATGGAATATTTGGCGAGTTCACCATCAATAAATCAGAAATGAGGTTTACTCACAATCCAACAGGAAATGAAATATTGTGTGCCGGGATGGATGACCCTGAGAAAATCAAATCCATTGCAGGGATTACGAGTGTATGGTGCGAGGAAGCCACCGAGTTAGACGAATTAGACTTTAACCAATTAGAGTTAAGGGTGAGGGGTGAAACAAGTAATTACAAGCAGTTTGTTATCACGTTCAATCCAATATCTGAACAACACTGGCTAAAAAAACGTTTTTTTGATAGCCAGGATAACGAAACATTTATCTTAAACACCACCTATAAAGACAATTCTTTCTTAGATAACGATTACATCCACCATCTGCAAGAAAGAGTTAAGGCGAACCCAAATTTGCACAAAGTTTATGTTTTGGGAGAATGGGGCAAAGTAGATTTTGGAGGTGAGTTCCTAAAAAGTTGGAGTACAATAAAACACACCACAATAATTCCTTATAATCCATCCTTAGCTATTTGGTTATCATTTGACGAAAACGTAAATCCTTATTTCCCTTGTGGCATATTCCAAATATCAGATGAAAACGAAATTAGAATGATTGACTGTATTGCTTTAAAAAACCCTGAGAACACCACCAAAGTAATGGGCAGAACAATTATGGCTAAATTAAGACAATGGAGGCACACAGGGCAAGTTTACATTTGTGGAGATAGCACATCACAAAAAGACGATGTTAAGCAGGAGAAAGGATTTGATTTGTTCAGGATATTGATAAACGAATTAGACGAAGTTAAGCCTATTAGAAGGGTTGCAAAGTCAAATCCAAATGTGCGACCGAGTGCTGATTTCTTTAATGCAATACTTGAGTACAATGAGCAAGGGATTAGCTTTGTTGTAGATGAAAGTTGCAGAGTTGCGATTTTTGACTTTGAGAACACCAAAGAAGATAAAAATGGAAAGGTTGATAAAAAGACCGTAACAGACCCGGTTACAAAAGTAAGTTATCAACCCTATGGACATATTGTTGACTTGACACGCTACCTTATAACCGCAGTATTTCCATCGCAATATTCTAAATTTCAAACAGGAATATTTAAAAGTTCAGCTATTGTTGGAAGGGATGCAGAATATAAATCACCGCAAAGATTTTAGTAACATAATTTGATTAAATAAAAAAAATTGTTACAATTTTGCATTATGGCAAGATTTCTAAAGACCTCCGATTATTCATCTATCATACAAGCGGTTGACCTTGCTCAGATTACTGAGGGTGTAGACCAAAACCTATTCGATTCCGAGATTAAGGCAATAAGTAGAATGAGGACAAAGTTAGTCCAACGCTATTTAGTTGACATAGAACTTGGAACAATGACTGCATTTAGTGCAGCAACACACTACCGCACAAGAGATAGAGTAATTAATGGTGAAACAATAACCCACGTTAATGACTTCAACAGATGGGATAAAACAACCGATTATGTAATTGGCGATATTGTTACCGATGACAATGGATATGTCTATACAGCCATTGCAGACAGCACAAACACAAAGCTAACTGTTGCAGGAGTTTGGCAGCCAATGGTGAACGTGCTAACAAGTAACGCTACATATTGGACAGTTGGAGATAATCGTTACCCTATGTTTATTGAGTTAGCAATGGATATGACATTGTATAACCTCCACGCAAGAATAAACCCACGTAACATCCCTGAGTTAAGGATTGAAAGAAATAGAGAAGCATTAGACCAATTGGATAGATGGGCAAGTGGAACAGATACAGCAGAAGTATTGAACATTAACATTGCAGATAGCGAGGGTTTCTCAATAAGAACTGGCAATAGCTTAGACAAACAAAATAATTTTTTCATATAATGGCTTGGTACGACATATTTAATTTCAATAAACCACAGCCGACAAAGGCTAACATCCGTAAGACAATTGACTTTGAACAGCAATTGCAGAGGGTAAGGCAGGATGCTCAATCATTCAACATAGCATTACAGGCGGCAGAAAGTCCAATGTACCCAAACAGATTTCTATTGATGCAAACGTATCAACAGATTGTATTGGATGGGCAGGTTCAAAGTGCAATGTTGCAACGTAAGTCAAAAATACTTTGCAAAAAGTTTGTTGTTTGTGGACCAGATGGCGAAATGGATGAAGCCAAAACAGCTTATTTTAATCAAAAGTGGTTTTATGACTTTAGCAATTTAGCTTTAGATTCTATATTTTGGGGTTTTAGTTGTGTTCAATTTGGTCAGATAATTAACGACCAATATACATCAGTTGAATTGATACCACGTATCTATGTAGTGCCTGAGTTTAGCTTAGTAAGAACAAACACAGCAACGGTTATTGAGGGTAAGCACTTTGATGAGCCAC
>Ga0315909_10002360_pt1 | contig 24228 bp, 25 predicted proteins | sample LakEriMetagenome_11_FD_203527 | JGI IMG/M metagenome (GOLD analysis project Ga0315909, IMG submission 203527) | Freshwater fungal communities from buoy surface, Lake Erie, Ohio, United States - Buoy 2 MA125 | ecosystem: Environmental > Aquatic > Freshwater > Lake | place: USA: Lake Erie, Ohio...
TTACTCACCCGTTCGCCACTCGCCACCAGGTGCAAGCACCCGTGCTGCCGTTCGACTTGCATGTGTAAGGCATGCCGCCAGCGTTCAATCTGAGCCAGGATCAAACTCTTCAGTTTAATCTCTGTTGTGCCATCTCTGGCAGGTTCCGAAGAACCGTCGCTCACTCAAAATACTGACAGGACAAGTTCTTACGAACTTGCCTATATTTCTTTGTGAGCACTTAATTTTAAAGTATTGCGATATCGCCTAAGCAATCTCGCCGCACGCCATCAAGCGCCCACACTTATCGACTGTTAATTTTTAAAGAACTTAAACTTTTTTGGCTTTTGCCAACGCCGCCGCAAATCGTTTTGTTTGCAACAGCACAGAAGCGGAATTATGCGTTCTTTTGAGATCTTCGTCAAGTGATGTCGTTTGCTTTTTTTGTTTACTTCACTTACTTGGCAATACTGCAAACAACTACTAATTTACGACGTTGACACGTTTGGAACCTGTTTTCTGCTGAATGTTACGTCTGCAAAGAACAGCCAGCTAGTATGAAGTGCCTTTTTATTCTTGTCAAGCTTGTCATGACCCACTCTCTCTAATTGCATAATGAGGCTCAAAAGAATGGTGGCTATCGAAAAGATAATTTTTTGTAAATCGTTATTAGCTCACAATTAATCAAATATCTCGAAAATTGGGCTTGCGCTTTTCTAAAAATGCCTGCATTCCCTCTTTTTGGTCTTCAGTGGCAAAGCTGCTGTGGAATAAACGCCTTTCGAACTGTACTCCATCGGTAAGCGATGATTCAAAAGCCCGGTTTACAGCTTCTTTAATCATCATGATAGAGGGCAGTGACATAGACGCAATAACCGCAGCCGCCTCCATGGACTCTTCCATCAGCCTATCTGCTGAAACAACACGCGATACCAGACCCGCATGCTCAGCCTCTACTGCACTCATCATTCTGGCGGTAAGGCACATGTCCATAGCCTTGGATTTAGAAACGGCCCTTGGTAATCGCTGAGTACCTCCCGCGCCAGGCATGGTGCCCAATTTGATTTCGGGCTGACCAAACCGGGCATTGTCGGCGGCAATAATGAAGTCACACATCATCGCCAATTCGCATCCACCGCCAAGAGCGTATCCAGCAACTGCTGCAATGATGGGCTTGCGCACATGTCGTATCTGTTCCCAATTCCTAGTGATGTATTCGCCCTTGTATACATCCATGTAGGTGTAGCCAGCCATAGCGGCTATGTCCGCCCCCGCTGCAAATGCTTTTTCGTTTCCCGTCAAAATAATGCAAGCAATTTTCTCGTCTTTATCAAAAGCGAGTAAAGCATCAACTAATTCATTCATTAATTGATCATTTAGTGCGTTAAGAGCCTTGGGTCGGTTGAGCTTAATTAGGCCAACTTTTTCATGCGTTTCAATAAGAATATTTTCATAGTTCATGTAGTGCTCCGTGTTTTTATGGCAATGCTGATTTATTGAGAATTTTATGGCGAGCCAGCGTGGTCATGCAACGCAGGGTCAATTTGAGCTAGAGAAGGCCGCTTCGATCTGCCGGGCGAGAACCGTACCGTTTTTTTCTAGTGCTACCTCAGCATTAAATTCCTAGTAATGAATTGTAGCCCTCAGAGAATGACTGATACCTCGTTCAAACTAGTTTGAGATAGATCATTAGCCCGAAAGGGTAACTGCAACGCTAGTTTGATTACACTGAATTCTTTGAAAAAAATACTGCCATGACTCCCGAACTATCTAAGATTGAAGACTTGCACGACTCTTTGCGTCGTTTAACGCATGAACTCAACAACTGCTCTCAAGAAGATGTTTGTTCTACTTATGAACAAGTCATCATTGCCGCTGAAAGAACATTTGCGGAAGAGCAGTTACTCATGGAGAGGCATGAATTCCCCGCATGTCGATGTCACCTTGAGCAGCATGCTCGCGTGCTTGGAGCTCTCCACCAAGCTCACCCCTCTGTTATGCGAGGTGACCATGATCTGGCCATACATTTAGGAGCTCACCTTCTGCCAGAGTGGTTTGAATTACACAATGCCACTTTGGATGCGGCCGTATCTGTTTGGGCTAGTTACAAGATCGATTCAGCTGCGCAAGTGTTCAATTACAGAAATAGCAGGGCTTCAATTTTGCATCAGCGTCAACGAGTGGGGCAATAAAACCCACATAATCAAAGACTGTTTCATGCGGCCTGCTAATTCGCCGGCTTGATCACCAAAGCCCCAAAAAAAGTCTGCCCTCACAGGATTGCGTATTGCGCCCCCCGTATCCTGCGCGAGCACTAGGCGCTGCAGCGGTGACTCCGATTTTGGATGGGTTGTCGACAAAAAAACCGGAGCACCAAGAGTTACAAACTGCGGGTCTATCGCAATCGAGCGTTGCGGAGTTAGCGGAACACCAAGAGAACCCTTTGGCCCTTTGGAAGAATCCAGGATTTTCTCCTCTTTGAAAAAAACAAAACTGGGATTGGCATTTAGTAGCTCATCTCGACGTGTCGGATTGGCAAGGTACCAAGCTTTAATGCCCTGCATAGACGCTTGCTCTATGCTGAGCTCACCACGATCAACCAGATATCGGCCAATTGAACGATAAGGATGGCCGTTTTGATCTGCATAAGCTAATCGAATAATTTCACCGCTAGGTTCGATCACCACCCTTCCTGAGCCCTGCACCTGCAAGAAAAAAGCATCTATCGGGTTATCTACCCAAACAATCTCTTTACCAGCCAACAGATCGTTCGTCATGAGCTCCGCTCGGCTCGAATACGGTAGTACCTTGCCTCCTGCTAGTTTTCCACGCAGGCGCATATTTTTGAGCTCGGGGTACAAAATGCTCAAATCTATCGTCAGCAAATCATCCGGAACACGATAGAGCGCTGTTTGATACAGGCCCATTCGTGATCGGGCACCGCGTAGCAGCGGTTCGTAGTAGCCAGTTGCTGTACCCTGGGTAGTTCCATCAAGATTTCGAACCTGGTGAGGTACAAATTGAGTTTCATAATAGCGTCGCACCATGGATTCATCTGACGCATTTACTTCAGAGGACAAACGGCATACTTCTTGCCACTCAGCTCGCTTTCCCAGTGCTTGGCAAGTAGCTAACAATGCTGGCCACGATAAGCGTAAATCGTCCTCGGTCCAACCTGGCAAATCAGAAAAGTTGGCTCTGCGGAGATAATCAGACGGCTTAATGGAAGACGGCGCGGTCACCGCGGCAGTGGGTTTTACAGCTGGCCGTGGCGCCGATGGTTTTTGAGGTGGTGGTGTCACGCAGGCTGACAGCAACAATAAAGATGCTAACAGTGCGGGCGCCAAACTAAAACGATAGATCAGACTGGACACCTTGCTATGTGGTTGTTATTTCTTGAGGCTGGCCTGGCATTTGGCCTGCTTGCTTTTATTGTTTGGTGGACCATGTTTTCAGGCAGAGATGATGATGACTAGCCCGACTACACAGTGTCCACCTCATTAATTAATGCAATGTTCTGGGCAGTGAGAGGACAAATTCCGGAATGAGAGCCTCGAATTGTTTGCCGTCTTGGGCCACACAAAAATACGCACCCCGCATGCTTCCCTGAGGTGTTGCCAAGGTAGCACCGCTGGTGTATTCGAAATGCTCGCCCGGCTGTAGCAAGGGCTGATGGCCAACTACCCCCAAACCCCGGACTTCTTGCACGAGATTGTTTGCGTCAGTAATCACCCAATGTCTGGAAATGAGCTGCGCTGCGACATCACCGCTATTTTTTATCGTTATTGCGTAGGCAAAAACGTACTGTGAATTATCGGGATCGGATTGATCTTCGAGATATTGAGTTCGAACTGTCACCGTCATCTGGTAAGCCGCCATGCTGTGTCGTTGTTCCTGTAAAGTATGATTTTGGGAGTAAGTTCACCCCAGCCAACCATTGATTGCACACGAATTCAGACCATCTGGCAAGCTGATCATTGTCTGCAGGTTAAAATTTACTGCTTGTAACCAGGGAATCGTACATGTCCAAATACCGAATAGCTCCGAGCATCTTATCTGCCGACTTCGCCCGACTCGGTGAGGAGGTACGCAATGTCGTTGCCGCGGGTGCGGACATCATCCATTTTGATGTGATGGATAACCATTATGTTCCCAATCTGACAATCGGGCCGCTTGTATGTGAAGCGATACGACCACATGTCGATGTACCCATCGACGTCCACCTGATGGTTAAACCCGTTGATCGCATCATCCCCGATTTTGCTAAGGCTGGCGCCAATATCATCAGCTTTCATCCCGAGGCCTCCGATCACATAGACCGCACGTTGTCGCTGATACGTGACCACGGTTGCAAGCCCGGCCTCGTATTCAACCCAGCTACCCCTCTGCATTACTTAGAGCACGTGATGGATAAAATCGATCTCATCCTGATCATGTCGGTCAACCCAGGATTCGGTGGCCAGTCGTTTATAGGTGAAGCGCTAAAAAAAATCACCCTCGTGCGCCGGCTAATAGACGCCAGCGGGCGCGACATTATGCTTGAGGTGGATGGTGGAATTAAGGTCGAAAACATTGCCGCTGTTGCCAGTGCAGGCGCAGACACCTTTGTTGCTGGGTCAGCCATTTTTGGTAAGCCCGACTACAAATCGGTCATTGATGCCATGCGTGGCCAGTTAGCCAGCTTATGAACACCACAGCAAAGGACGCTATGCATGATATTCGGGCCGCCATCATTGATCTGGATGGAACCATGGTTCACACAGCACCTGACTTTCAGGTGGCCATTAACCGTATGCGCGATGAATTAAATTTAGCGCCCCTAGCTCTGGAAACCATTACTGACTTTGTGGGTAAGGGCTCAGAGAACCTTATTCGCAGAGTGCTGGCTGAGGATTTTGATGAAAGCGAAGCGGAACGCCGCTTCGACCAGTCATTACAGAGATACCAGCATCACTATCTGCAAATCAATGGCGACCATAGCCTTACCTATGACGGCGTTCGCGAAGGCCTGATTTTAATGAGGGAAAGCGGTTTACGGCTGGCCTGTGTCACTAACAAGCCCATAGCATTTGCGCGTCCGCTCTTGGAAAAAAAAGCGCTGCTCGAGTTTTTTGAAGTAGTTTACGGTGGAGACTCACTGTTGCAAAAAAAACCCCATCCACTTCCCATGCTCACCGTGTGCAGTGATTTTTCCCTCCAACCAATCCAAGTCGTTGCCATAGGCGATTCGTCTAACGACTCTCAGGCAGCAAGAGCTGCGGGATGTCGTGTACTTACCGTCCCCTATGGATATAACCATGGCCAGCCTGTCCACACCATAGACACGGATGGTATAGTCCAGTCCTTAGTAGAGGCGGCGAAACTGATCGCTTATTGATAGATACGCTTTTAATTATCACCATGTTTCTTGTCAAAAAAATCAAGCTGATCCCACCGGGTGCCTTTGAGGCCTGGCTATGGCGACGCTGGCAAACACATATCAACTGATATAGCTGCTTGCCGCTGCTCCGCTTGGAACAGCTGTTTTTTGCACAGACTACCGCCACGTATTCATGGCGGCACGGAGAGAAACATGACCGAACTCGAATTTAAGTCGCTGGCCGCACAAGGCTATAACCGCATCCCTCTGATTGCAGAAGCATTTGCCGATCTCGAAACACCGCTGACGCTTTACCTCAAACTCGCTCAAACACAAAACCAGGGTAAAAATACTTTTTTGCTTGAGTCGGTCGTCGGCGGCGAGCGCTTTGGCCGTTACTCGTTTATTGGTTTGCCCGCCAGCACATTGCTGCGATCCACAGGTCGGCACACCGAAGTGGTTTACAACGGCAAAGTCATAGAAACTTCGAACGACAATCCACTCGATTTCATCGCCACATTTCAATCCCGCTACAAGGTTGCTATCAGCCCGGGCATGCCGCGCTTTTGTGGCGGATTGGCGGGATACTTTGGATACGATGCCGTTCGTCAAATAGAACATCGTCTTGAACATAGCGCACCACCTGACGACTTAAAGCTCCCTGAGATTCAGTTGTTATTGACCGAAGAACTCGCCGTCATCGACAACTTATCAGGCAAACTTTATCTGATTGTTTATGCAGATACGAGCCAGCCAGAAGCCTATACAAAAGCCAAGCATCGCCTGAAAGATCTGCGCGCCATGCTGCGGCGTAATGTCGATGCGCCTGTTACATCAGGTTCTGTACGAACTGAAACCCTACGCGATTTTGATAAAAATGATTATTTAGCGGCAGTTCAAAAAGCCAAGGACTACATCATGGCCGGCGATCTTATGCAAGTTCAGATAGGTCAGCGCATACGCAAACCCTATGTTGATTCGCCGCTATCGCTATATCGTGCACTGCGCTCACTTAATCCATCGCCGTATATGTATTTTTATAACTTCGGTGATATGCATATTGTTGGTAGCTCACCAGAGATCTTGGTGCGCAATGAAGGTACGCCTGAAAATAAAAAGAAAATCACGATACGTCCGTTAGCAGGTACCCGTCCTCGCGGCGCAACTCCAGAACAAGACATCAAACTAGCCGCCGAGCTACTGGCAGATCCTAAAGAAATTGCAGAACACGTCATGCTGATAGATTTAGCGCGCAACGACATAGGCCGTATTGCTGAAACAGGTAGCGTTAAAGTCACCGACAAATTTATCATCGAAAAATATTCACATGTGCAGCACATCGTTTCTAACGTCGAAGGAACGCTAAAAGACGGTATGTCTAATCTTGATGTCTTACGTGCGACCTTCCCCGCGGGAACACTATCAGGCGCTCCCAAAGTACGCGCTATGGAAATCATTGATGAACTCGAACCCGTAAAACGCGGCATCTATGGTGGTGCTTGCGGATATCTCTCCTTTGGCGGCGAGATGGATCTCGCTATCGCCATTCGTACCGGCGTTATTAAAGACGGCATGTTGTATGCCCAGGCAGCTGCAGGCATAGTCGCCGACTCCATCCCCGAAATGGAATGGCAAGAGACGGAAAATAAGGCGCGCGCCGTATTAAGAGCCGCAGAGCAAGTGCAAGACGGCCTTGATGGAGAAATCTAATGCCAACAAAAGTCATAGCGCGAATTATTTCGGTGGAGGCTAACCTGTGCGAAGCGCAGGTTAAGCGAAGCGGCCGGAACCAAAATAAGGCGCGCGCCGTATTAAGAGCCGCAGAGCAAGTGCAAGACGGATTGGACGGGGAGATCTGAGATGCTGTTAATGATCGATAACTACGACTCGTTCACCTACAACCTTGTTCAGTATTTTGGCGAGTTAGGCGAGGAGGTACTCACCTACCGCAATGATGAAATCTCGCTTGAGAAAATAGCAGAACTCAAACCCGATCGTATTTGCATCTCTCCAGGTCCATGCACGCCACACGAAGCCGGAGTGTCGGTCCCGCTTTTACAGCATTTTGCCGGTAAATTACCCATACTAGGTGTATGCCTTGGTCACCAAAGCATAGGTGCAGCGTTCGGTGGGAAAGTCGTGCGCGCTCGCGAAGTCATGCATGGAAAAACTGCGCCTATAGAACACACGGGCGTTGGCGTATTTAAAGATTTGCCATCACCGTTTACTGTTATTCGCTATCACTCATTAGCTATTGAACGGGCATCGCTGCCCGATCACCTGGAAGTCACTGCGTGGACTGCCGATGGCGAAATTATGGGAGTTCGACATAAAGATTTTCCGATTGAGGGTGTGCAATTTCACCCCGAATCTATTTTGTCCGAGCATGGCCACGCACTACTAAAAAACTTCCTCACGATTTGATACCACGTCTGTCATGACCTTAACTCCGCAACAAGCCCTCCTTCGATGCATTGAACACCGTGAAATCTTTCACGATGAAATGCTTACGCTATTTCGTCAAATCATGGGTGGCGAAATGTCTCCCGTCATGATTGCTGCTCTCACCATGGGTTTGCGAGTAAAAAAAGAATCCATAGGTGAAATCGCAGCGGCAGCACAAGTAATGCGTGAGTTCGCTGCTAAAGTAGACGTCGCCAACCCCGAAAATTTAGTCGACATTGTTGGTACAGGCGGCGATGGTGCCAACACCTTTAATATTTCAACAGCGTCTATGTTTGTGGTCGCTGCCGCTGGTGCACGCGTAGCCAAGCACGGCGGTCGTAGCGTGTCTTCCTCCTCAGGCAGCGCAGATGCACTGGAAGCGCTTGGGGTCAACATTCAACTCAAACCCGAGCAAGTGGCCGCATCAATACAAGAAACGGGCATAGGTTTTATGTTCGCCCCAAATCATCATGCAGCGATGAAGCACGCCGCACCGGTACGTAAAGAATTAGGTGTACGCACTATCTTTAATATTTTGGGCCCACTGACCAATCCTGCTGGCGCGCCCAATATCATGATGGGCGTGTTTCATCCTGATCTGGTCGGCATACAAGCGCGCGTATTACAAAAACTAGGTGCACAACATGCGCTAGTCGTATGGGCGCGCGACAATATGGATGAAATCTCGCTGGGAGCCGCCACCATGGTGGGCGAGTTAGTGAACGACGAGATCCACGAATACGAAATTCATCCGGAAGATTTCGGCTTACAAATGACATCGAGTCGCAACCTGCGCGTTGAGAGCTGCACTGAATCTGTGGCAAAAATTTACGAAGCTCTTGACAACAAAGCCGGCGCAGCCCGCGACATCGTTATTCTTAATTCTGGTGCTGCCTTGTATGCTTCAGGAATGGCTGCCAGTATCGCGCAGGGTGTAGCGAAAGCTAGCGAAAGCATAGCTTCTGGTGCGGCGCGCGCCAAACTTGAACAGTTTGCTAGCTTCACACGACAATTTACCGCTTAATTTTACGAAATAGCCATGTCCGACATATTAAAAAAAATACTCGATGTGAAAGCCGATGAAATCGCCGCGGCAAAAAAATATCAAGATCTTGTTAGTCTTCGCAGAGATGTAGAAACCAACAAACAAGCACGCGCTGAAATTCGTGGATTTGAAGACAGCCTGCGCGCAAAAATTTTACGTGGCAATGCAGGTGTTATCGCTGAAATTAAAAAAGCTTCCCCCTCCAAAGGAGTACTCAGGGAAGACTTCCATCCGATAGAAATTGCACAAAGCTATGCAGAACATGGGGCCGCTTGCTTATCTGTGCTTACTGATGTGAATTTTTTTCAGGGTGCGCCTGAGTATCTCAAACAGGCACGTAGCGCTTGCAGTTTGCCTGTTTTGCGCAAGGACTTCATCATTGATCCTTACCAAATTTACGAGGCCCGTCACTGGGGTGCTGATTGTGTTTTGCTCATCGTAGCCGCCCTTGATCATGGTTTGATGGCCGAGCTAGAATCGTGCGCCCATGAATTGGGTATGGACGTTTTAGTTGAAGTTCATGATGGCGAGGAGCTCAATGCGGCGCTTAAGCTAGCCACTCGTCTATTAGGAATTAACAACCGCAATCTTCGCACCTTCGAAACATCGCTCGCAACCACCACTAATTTATTAGATCGCATAGATCCACAAAAGCTAGTGGTTACTGAATCAGGCATTGTGAGTAAAGATGATGTACAAAAAATGCGCGACGCAGATGTTCATGCATTTTTAGTCGGCGAAGCATTTATGCGTTCACCTGACCCTGGCATGGAATTATCCCGATTGTTTAATTAACTCAAGTAATTAGTCGTCCTTATGATTTTGGCGATATCGATTTAGAAAACCGAAGCGGATGCAATCTTTCCACCCACGTTGCAGAAATAGGTAGTGGTTCGTTCATTATCTGAGTCGCCAAAAATTCTGCACACCATGGGGCGCATGCTACACCGCGCGAACCATGTCCAATACTTGCGTAAAGACCTTCTGCGATTTTGCCTACCAAGGGCAAACGGTCTTGCGTAGTTCCACGCCACGATACCCGGCCAGCACGTAGCTCGTTAACATCGCTAACAAATTCTGGCAGTAAGCGCTGCAGCCGATGAAAGTTTTCGAGATCATCTTCAGTGCGTGAATTGGCGTCAAGGTCGTCGTATTGAATCGTGGCGCCTATGATATGCATGCCATTGATCGCTGGAGTTATATATCCATCGCGACAAACTATGGCTCGCAAACTTTTATCAGCACGCTCAGGTAATAACGATAACTGCCCCCGTGCACTGTCTATGCCAAGTACATCAGGGCTAAGATCAGCAAACGCCGTTGCAAGTACTACATGATGCGTATGAATTTCTTCATGATTTGAAAACCCCACACACCATAAATCTGAAGACATACGCGTTAACTTCGTAACCTCTGCGTTGGATTTCACATCAATTAATGGATGATCTATTAATGCTGCAACCAAGGCCTTGGGATCTACCCATCCGGCTTGAGGTAAAAGAAAAGCATCCGCGGCAACGGTTTGCCCACATAACGTACTCGCATCAGTGTTACTTAACTCATGCAGCCACTCATCCGGAACTGTGAGAGCGTAAGCCGCCAATTTATCGTGCCGACGCTGGTCACGTAATAATCGCACTGCGCCACAAAAATCATGGGGCACTGACTGGCCATACACAGACAACCAACGCTTTAGCCAACCCACACCTGCGGCAGAAAATTCAGCGATCATGTTGTCAACGCCACCGGGCTCTGGCCGCACTACGGCTACCGGATTACCCGATGCTCCGCTGGCCGGTTGGTCTCGCTCAATTAACGTGACCGATACGCCGCGAGAGGCGAATTGCCGCGCTACGCTAGCACCTGCGATACCTGCACCGATAACCACCACCGAGGCTGGCAAGGTCTGTGATTCAATAAATTTTTGAGGCCAATGTGCCGTTAGGAATTCGTGATTTCTCGCTGAACCTACCTGCTGGTTTACGGTATAGCCCACTTCATTAAGTGCGTGCTGCACCGTATCGGTAACACACCAAGTCGCTGCAATTGCACCTGGGGCAGCTAATTCAGCAAGTCGCTTCATGACTAATGATGACCACATACCCGCATTACAATCGGGAGCAAAGCCATCCAAATAAACCGCGTCAAAGCGACCGTGCAGGGAACACAGCACTGCATCGATATCACCAAATACCAGTGTGAGGGTAGTCTGATCGTCGAGTGGCAAGGAATGAAATCCAGAAATCAATGGCGGCCACTGAGTAATCAGGCGCTCAACTAATTCATGAACTAATGGCGCAAGCGATGCTGGCAAGGTAGTCAGGCTAATTTGTAGTGCTGTGCGCAGATCCTGCGCGGTAAACGGATGCTTTTCTATCGCAATGTACTGCAATCGTGCCTTACTAGCGCTAGCTTTAAGTGACGCCCAAGTTGCCAGGAAATTGACGCCCAGACCAAATGCTGTTTCGAGTATCCGAACACATGGGCTACCCATCCAGCGAGTAGGCAACTCACATCCATCTACAAAGATGGACTGGGCCTGACTCCAAGCACCATGACGACTGGCATAGACATCACCGTATGTCAGCGAAAAAATCTCACCTTGATCATTTACCTGCCAGCGTGCTGGCTCGAGTGCCAGAGAGGTTACCGAGTTCATTTCAACGTTTGGCACTGCCCTTCAAAAATCAGCAGCGATGTTGGTAGCTCCATCGTGTCCGTTACCGATAGCAGCACCGGATCTATCACTAACTTGCGCATAGCCTGTTGAGGAGTTAATCCCATGCAGGCAATCTGTGATTTACTTTGCTCACAGCTAAGTCCATCGAGTTGATTTGCCAGCAAACGATAACGACGCGTCTCCGCTGCAGGCACCGTCGATGGAGCACCGCGATGAATAAACTTCGTTTTACCAGCGCACTCAATAAATAAATCTTGAGCACATGCCAGTACAGGTAAAAACCATACTAGGGTAATGACCGATTTCATCGTATCGCTTTATGCTGCGCCATTGAAAAGATATCAATCCGATTTCGCTAACAAATCAAAATGCTCGACCTTAGGGGGTGATGCAAAATAAGGACCAACGATACTGCGCCACTGTGTAAATAATTCAGAACCGCGAAAATCAACCGTGTGATTTTCCAGCGTGTCCCAAAAAACCATCAATACATAGCGTTCTGGTGATTCGATACCTTTATTAATTTTGTAGCCGCGAAAGCCCTTGGCTTTGCTGATGGCATTTTGTACGCCATTAACGATGGCGCTATCGAATTCAGTTTGCTTACCTGGATGGATTTCTATGTCGGCGAGTTCAAGGATCATGATTTTTATAAAACTCTCTAGTAATGTCTGAGTGAAGTAGCTATTGTAAGCTTGCCTATTGCATTATCTCACCATGGATCGCCATGACGTACTGCTACCTATGCTAGTGACCCTGTTTGATTACGATAAAGCACAACGCTCTGCGTTAGAAGCGTTATTGAACAGCGCTGGTTACTTGTGCACGAGTTTTGTTAGCACTAAATCGCTGATCGACAGCCTCAGTGTGTCAGAACCCGACTTGCTGATAGCTCACTGGCGCTCAGAAGAGGACGCGGTGAGCCTATTAAATAAAGTAAAGACCTTCTGGCCCACCCTGCCACTTTTGATTATTACTGGGCGTGCACCGGACAATAAGCTTGCATATTTGCTGGCTGATAGCCGGGCGGACTTTCTCATCAAACCCGTTAGACCCGCTGAATTTCGACTGAGAATAACTATACTGGCTACCCGGCATCGTCCCGAATCCATCAAAGACGATAATCTGACGTTTGGTAATTTCACTTTTAATAAGCGATTGACTAGCGTGATGCTAAATGGGCAATCAATCTCTCTAACCCAAAAAGAATTCGAACTCGCCTTATTTTTTTTCCAAAACCTGGGGCGCCCTCTGTCCCGAGCTTTTATCCATGAAGCGATCTGGTCGCAGGATGCCGAATTTTCTTCCCGCACCCTTGATACCCACGTTTCCAGAGTGCGCAATAAGCTGGGACTTACGCCCGCAGCCGGCTACCAACTAGCACCCGTTTATAGTTTCGGCTATCGATTGGAAGTTTTGAGGGACTAGCCGACTGGCGAGGGAGGTCTATAATAGGCCAGTGTCAACTTTTACTGACTCATCCAGCATGCACCTGCTCGCCGTAGGGCTCAATCACACCACTGCCCCAGTCTCGCTGCGCGAGAAAGTGGCTTTCCCTGCTGACCAACTTGGTCAGGCGGTGGCCTCGGCGTGCGCGTGGTTTGATAACACAGGCAAGCGTCCTCAATCGCAAGAAGCAGCCATACTGTCTACTTGCAACCGCACCGAAATCTACGGCGCAAGCGCCAATGACGGAAATATCGAAGCCGCTCTTGATTCAACCGCACGCTTTGTCGCGGATTATCACAAGCTACCTTTTTCCGAACTCCGCCCTTATTTGTACGCCTTGCCTCAGGATGAAGCCGTCAGACACGCCTTTCGCGTTGCCTCTGGCTTAGATTCCATGGTCTTGGGTGAGCCACAAATTTTGGGGCAGATGAAAGACGCCGTTCGCCAGGCCGAAGCCGCCGGCGGACTCGGCACGTATCTGCACCAAATGTTTCAACGCACCTTTGCTGTTGCCAAGGAAGTGCGCTCCACAACAGAAATCGGCGCTCACAGTGTTTCTATGGCTGCTGCTGCCGTTCGTTTATCTGAACGAATTTTCGACAAGCTAAGCGATCAGCACGTATTGTTCATCGGTGCGGGCGAGATGATAGAGCTGTGCGCAACTCACTTTGCTGCGCGCTCTCCGAAAAGCATAACTATCGCCAACCGCACCATAGAGCGCGCCGAACAACTCGCCGATCGCTTTGGTGGCAAGGCTATGCGACTGGCCGAACTGCCCGACCAACTCGCACAGTTCGATGTGGTGGTTTCTTGTACTGCCTCTTCTTTACCCATCATAGGTCTGGGCATGGTTGAGCGCGCCATCAAGGCGCGCCGTCGCAAACCTATCTTTATGGTCGATCTTGCTGTGCCGCGCGATATTGAGACTGAAGTATCACGACTCAATGACGTCTTTCTTTATACCGTTGATGATTTAGGAACCGCAGTACAGATCGGTATAGAAAATCGGCAATCTGCTGTTGCACAAGCAGAATCCATTATCGATACACGCGTTCAGGCGTTTATGAATTGGGTGGATAGCCGCGCGGTTGTGCCTCTGATACAAAACCTGCAAGAGAGCAGTGAAATAATGCGTCAAGTCGAACTTGAACGTGCACGCAAGCTACTCGCTAAAGGTGAAGATATCGAGGTCGTGCTTGAAGCGTTATCCAAAGGCCTGACGGCTAAATTCCTGCACGGCCCACAACAGGCATTACATACGGCTGATCCCGACGAGCGAGCTCGTCTTGCACAATTACTGCCTCAACTGTTCCGAACCAAGCGCTAGCTACGCTAGTCAGACATGTAGTTGCCTTCACGCTTAATGACTAAGCGTTGTCTATGATTCACCCATCCCATACATGAAACCTTCGCTGCTACAGAAGCTGGACCAACTCGCTCAGCGCCTTGAAGAAGTCGGCGCTCTGCTAAATCAAGAAAATGCTACTGCCGACATGGATCAGTATCGTCGGCTCACGCGCGAACACTCAGAACTCGAGCCACTGGTTGCGTTGCATGCGCAATGGAACCAGGCTAATGATGATTTGCGCGCCGCCCGCGACATGCTCTCTGATCCAGAAATGAAAGCGTTTGCGCAAGAAGAAATCGATGCGGCTCAGAGCCGTGCAGAGCATCTGGAAATTGAATTACAAAAGATGATGCTGCCCAAAGATCCTAACGATGAGCGCAATATTTTTCTGGAAATTCGCGCTGGCACGGGTGGTGATGAATCGGCATTATTTGCTGGTGATTTGCTGCGCATGTACATACGCTATGCAGAGCGGCAACGCTGGCAAGTCGAAATGGTGTCGGAATCTGCATCAGAAATTGGCGGATACAAAGAAGTCATCGTGCGCTTAATTGGTGCCGGGGTATATTCCAGAATGAAATTTGAGTCTGGCGGACATCGCGTGCAACGCGTACCAGAAACAGAGGCCCAGGGAAGAATTCACACGTCTGCATGCACTGTTGCTGTCATGCCTGAAGCGGATGAAATAGGAGAGGTTGAAATCAACCCCTCAGAACTTCGTATTGATACGTACCGTGCATCCGGCGCAGGTGGGCAGCACATAAACAAAACTGATTCGGCTGTGCGTATTACTCACCTGCCAACGGGTATAGTCGTTGAGTGTCAAGATGATCGCAGTCAGCATAAAAATAAAGCGCAGGCGATGAAGGTTCTAGCTACCCGCATTAAAGATGTTCAATTGCGGGCGCAGCAAAGCTCCGAGGCGGCAACCCGAAAGTCGTTGGTGGGTTCAGGTGATCGCAGCGAGCGCATACGCACCTATAATTTTCCGCAAGGTCGAATAACCGACCATCGCATTAACCTAACGCTCTATAAACTTGAGGCGGTGATGGAAGGTGATTTGGATGAGCTTACCAGCTCGCTGATGGCCGAGCATCAAGCTGAACAACTAGCTGCACTAGCAGAGTCCAACTAATATGAATAAATTCGCTAAGCCCGTCGTACTTTTAGTAGCTCTCATTTCTCTTGCACTACTCGCTGTGGGTTTATATATGCAGTTAGTTCTGGATATGTTGCCCTGTCCACTCTGTATATTGCAGCGCTACGCTTTTGCTCTTACTGCATTGCTGTGCTTGCTAACTATCGCACTACCCACAAATTATTTGCGTGCTGGAGCTGCTGCTGCATCGCTTGCTTCTATTACTGGTGCAGGCATTGCGATTCGCCATTTGTGGGTGAAAGCGCATCCGACCATATCGTGCGGTATTGATGCTCTCGAAGTCGCCTTAAATAAACTTGTTTTCGCGAACTGGCTGCCTGCATTGTTTCAGGCTGACGGTCTGTGCACCACAGAATACGAACCTATTCTTGGGTTATCCATACCCGCGTGGGCGCTCATTTGGTTCTCTGGCTTCGCACTCACTATGTCGTTGATTGCTCTGCGTTACCGCCGTCCTGCATGAATGTAGAAGACTTGCTCAAGGCGGCACCCGTATCACCTTTGGAAGCTCGCATACTTATCGCTCATAGCTTGCAGTGGTCACGCGTGCAGTTAATTACACAATCTAAAAATAGTCTCACTCCAAAACAAGTGGAAGAGATACAGTGCTTACTTGAGCGTAGGCTACAAGGCGAACCGATTGCTTACCTCACCGGACACCGCGAGTTTTATGGGTTGATGTTCGCAGTGACACCCGATGTACTAATACCTCGTCCAGAAACAGAATTACTGGTAGAGCTCGCTTTGGAACGGATGTCATCCACTGCTCGCGTACTCGACATGGGTACTGGCTCAGGAGCGGTTGCCGTTGCGGTAGCTCATCAACGACCTGATGCTCACGTAGTTGCAACCGATGTGAGCGCCAAAGCTCTTGAAGTAGCCCGGAAAAATGCATTGAGCAATCAAGTACAGATCGATTTTTTACTAAGTAATTGGTACGAAGTCATCAATAAAAAATTTGATCTGATTGTGAGTAATCCGCCATATATTGCTGCAGGTGATGTGCATCTAACCCAAGGTGATTTACGCTTCGAACCTGCAGAGGCTCTAACAGATCAGGCAACCGGTTTAACGGCCATCGAGAAAATTATCCGCGGTGCACCCGCGCATTTAGAGGTGGGCGGTTGGCTGCTGTTAGAGCATGGTTATGACCAGGCTAGCGCCGTGCGCGAATTATTTGCATCTTCCAATTGGAGTGATGTGCAAAGTTGGTGTGATCTGGCGGGTATACAACGCGTTTCAGGAGCGCGACTTCATTAAAAAACTTCACTAAGAATTTAAGCTACGCACTAAAAATTTCAACCCATTTTTTTATACAAAAACTAGTTATGCTTCCTTCGATAGAACAACGCCTCGCCAAAGAACTTGCTGCCCGCACCGATCAAGTCTCTGCTGCCATTGCATTACTCGACGATGGCGCTACCGTGCCGTTTATTGCGCGCTACCGCAAAGAAGCAACCGGCGGGCTCGATGATATTCAATTACGCTTGTTAGAGGAACGCCTGCGCTATTTGCGTGAGCTAGAAAGTCGCCGTGAGACGATATTAGCCTCCATCGAAGAGCAAGGCAAAATGACTCCCGAACTTAAGAAGGCTATCGAGAATGCTGAAGACAAAACACTGCTCGAAGATCTGTACTTGCCGTATCGTCCTAAGCGTCGCACGAAAGCACAGATAGCCATGGAAGCAGGACTCGAGCCCCTTGCTAACAGCTTACTCGATGATCCAACGCTGTCGCCAGATATCGAAGCCGAAAAATATTTATGCGCCGCCTTCACTACCGAACAAGGCGATAACCCTGGCATACCTGATACCAAGGCTGCACTAGATGGAGCGCGTCAAATCCTCATGGAGCGATTTGCTGAAGATGCACTTTTACTCCAGAGTTTGCGTGAATACCTGGTTGAACATAGCGTCGTTGATTCAAAAGTTATCGAAGGAAAACAAGACGCTGGTGAAAAATTTTCAGACTATTTTGAGTACTCCGAAAATCTTTCAGCCATACCTTCCCATCGCGCTTTAGCTTTATTACGCGGACGCCGCGAAGAGATACTCTCTGTATCTCTTCGGCTAGATAGCGAAATAGAAAAACCCAAGTGGGATGCTCCGCAAAATATGTGCGAAGCGAAAATCAGTTCGCATTTTAATATTAGTCAAAAAAATCGTGCTGCTGATAAATGGTTGCTCGACACGGTACGTTGGACCTGGCGCGTGAAAATTTTCATGCATCTCGAAACTGAATTAATGACTAAGCTGCGTGAAGAAGCCGAAGCTGAGGGCATACATGTCTTTGCACGAAATCTAAAAGCCTTGTTACTTGCTGCGCCCGCAGGTCCGCGAGTAACCATGGGACTAGACCCCGGTCTGCGTACAGGTGTGAAAGTAGCCGTGGTGGATGCTACCGGCAAAGTCGTTGATACATCGACTATCTATCCCCACCAACCCCGCAACGATTGGGATGGTTCGCTACACACACTCGCACAACTGGCACGCAAGCATCATGTGTCATTGATAGCTATTGGTAATGGCACGGCATCGCGTGAAACGGATCGCCTATCGCAAGACCTTATCAATCAACTTACGGAATTAAAGCTCAATAAAATTGTTGTCTCTGAGGCAGGGGCTTCCGTTTATTCAGCCTCTGAATTTGCATCAAAAGAATTGCCTGACCTCGATGTTTCTATAAGGGGTGCCGTATCGATTGCACGCCGCCTGCAAGATCCGTTAGCTGAACTAGTCAAAATTGACCCGAAATCTATAGGTGTTGGTCAGTACCAGCATGATGTTTCACAAACTCGATTAGCGCGCGCCTTGGATGCTGTAGTTGAAGATTGTGTTAATGCGGTGGGCGTAGATGTCAACACTGCTTCTGCGCCCTTGTTAGCACGCGTATCCGGTCTCAGTAACACTGTCGCTTTAAGCATCGTTAATCATCGCGATCAAAAAGGAATGTTCCGATCGCGCGCTGCACTACTTGACGTTCCACGGTTGGGAGACAAAACCTTTGAACAAGCTGCTGGGTTTTTACGAGTAATGAATGGCGATAATCCGCTAGACAGTTCTGCCGTTCATCCGGAATCGTATCCACTGGTTGAAAAAATTCTTACCGAAATCAAGCGCGATGTGAAGTCCATGATGGGTGACAGTACTTTACTCAAGTCGCTTGATCCTAAACGCTTTGTTGATGAGCATTTCGGATTACCCACCGTAATAGATATTCTGAAAGAGCTAGACAAACCCGGCCGTGACCCACGTCCAGCCTTTGTGACAGCAAGCTTTCGTGACGGCGTCGAAGATATGAAAGACCTGCAAACGGATATGATTCTTGAAGGTGTCATTACCAACGTTGCTGCATTTGGGGCATTTGTCGATATCGGCGTTCATCAAGATGGCCTGGTTCATATCTCTGCCCTTTCAAATGAATTCGTAAAAGATCCCCATGCAGTAGTAAAGGTAGGCCAAGTGGTCAAGGTGAAGGTGCTGGAAGTCGACCAAAAGCGCAAACGGATTGCGCTAACCATGCGGCTCAATGACACAGCGTCAGCGCAGGAGCAGCGGCGCATGGGAACAGAACGGCCAGAACCTCGCGAACGTAACGCTAAGCCTAGGCCTACTCAGGAGGCTGTACCAGCCGGAAACGCCATGGCGGCGGCCTTTGCCAAGTTAAAAAATTAAGGCGATACACTTAAGCCAGCCGACGTACCCAGCCGCTTTTCCATATAATGATGTTTTACCCTTTAATCTCTGTAGAGGACGCAATGAGCGACGTTAATTCCTGGATCAAAGAAACTGTCAGCAGCCACTCAGTTGTGCTGTTCATGAAGGGCACTGCCCAATTTCCACAATGTGGGTTCTCAGGCCGTGCCATAGAACTACTCAAAGAAACTGGCGTAAAAGATCTCGTCACCATCAACGTACTGGACGACGATGAAGTCCGCCAAGGCATCAAGGAATTCTCCAACTGGCCTACGGTTCCGCAGCTTTACGTCAAAGGCGAATTCATAGGTGGAACAGACATCATGGTGGAAATGTTTGAATCGGGCGAGCTACAGACCCTGCTGAAAGCGTAGTCTTCATGAAGCGCATAGTCGTTGCTATCACCGGCGCCTCTGGCGCCATGTATGGCATACGACTGCTGCAATGGCTGCGCGCAAACCAGCAGATAGAAACGCATTTGATGATCTCGGATGCGGGTGTGCTTAGCGTTCATCACGAGCTTGACATGAAGCGCAAGGACATCGAGGCACTAGCCGATGTCGTGCATAGTGTTCGCGACGTGGGGGCGTGTGTTGCGAGCGGATCATTTCATTCAGCGGGCATGATTGTCGCCCCCTGCTCTATGAAAACCCTGGGCTCTATCGCCAACGGACTTTCGGACAACCTGATATCCCGCGCTGCCGATGTCATGCTCAAGGAACGACGTCGCTTGGTATTAATGGTGCGAGAAACGCCGTTTAATCTTGCTCACTTACGTAACATGACCTACGTCACCGAAATGGGCGGGATCATCTATCCGCCCCTCCCTGCGCTTTATCAAAAACCTCAAACGATCGAAGAAATGATAGATCACACTGCTGGCAGGGTATTGGATTTATTCGACATCGACCAGGCTCTGGCGCCGCAATGGCAGGGTCTAAAGTCAGCGCACGCAGATACCTGATTAGGTGCGCCCCTTCATTGACTCCAGGGTCTCTTGATTTTGTTCGTTTTGCAATTCTCTCTTATCTCGCAGACCACTAACCATACGATCGACAGCGGCCTTGTAGCCTGTCATAGAAAATTTACTTACCTTAAATTTTCCATCACTTAACGGAAAAGCAAAACCAACAACGGCCGTTTTCTGAAATGCCTGATTCATGGTCTCCGACTCGTTGAACCAGTAAACCAAAATATCACCATTAGCCGTAGTCACCGGCTCACACACGGCCTCCACTGACAAAGCCCCACCCTCAGTGGTGACCATTAGCGGGTAATTACCGCTAGGCTCACAGTCTATGCCATTGGCGAAATAATATCGGCAGTATCCTTCGGCGCATAAAATGCCAAATGTCGACATACCGTTTTCATGGGTAGTTGCTTCACCCATACCTTCAAAGAACTGGGAAGACCAGTCCCCATGCTCTACACGATTATCGGCAAGTGCCATTAACGGTAAAAATAAAAGCCACGTTAAACCGGTTAGCGCTAAACGCATAAAAAAGCTCCGAAATTTTTATAATAAAAAATCTGTACCTACGAATTCATTTTTTAATCAACGTCTAAACTAGCTTGGCCCAATTCAGAGACTTCGATGCGTACTTTGTCACCTGCATTTAACCACTGTGTTTGAACCACACTGCCCAATAATACGAATTCTCCCGCTCTAATCCCGGGTAATCCATGTTCGCCATGTGCATTGGCTAGCCAAGCTAATGCATTCAACGGGTGACCCATTACCAAAGAGCTCATACCGCTAGCTACTTCGACATCATTAATCCATGTTCGTCCAGTTAACGCTGCCAGATCAAGATGACGCCAATTCGTCATTGGATCTCCCAACACGCAACCTGCATTATAAAAATCATCCGCAGCTAAGGTGCGTACACCCAGCGCGCGATAATCCGTGTAACGCTCATCAACGAGCTCCATTCCGACCATCACCTCGCCAACGGCATCCTCGACGCTTTCACGCGTATACGGCATGGCTCTTGGCAGTAAATCGTGCGCCAGACGAACTGCGATTTCACATTCGATGCCAATTTTTACAAAGCTACTGCGCAGGACACGGCCATGCTTATGCATGACTGTTTTATCAAATACTCGCCCAGTGGCTGGGTGGTCGATATTAACAAAAGCCTGCATAACTGGCGTGGTGCAGCCGATCTTGTGACCGACCACTGCGCCTTGCCCGTTGGCCGTCAACAAGCTATTTAATGCAGTTTGAATTTCATAACACTCGGTCATGTCATTCGGTACCAAATCCGATGGCAAATGCGTAATCGGCGTCAAAGACAGGCGCTGCTGCATTATTAGCCCGGCTGCTAGTTGTGCTCTTGTTTGCAAGATATCCCCTTACTGGTCACAGTGCTTTGTTCATGTGTTGCAGCTAGTCTAGCAAAATTATTATTCCCATCCCGTTTACTGTTTTACAGGGTCGAAATGTACTCGCTCGAATGAAAATTTATGCTTTTTTTTGGTAACTTGCTGCGAAATTTTCATGCGTCCAAAACGTAAAGATTGGGTATTTATGAGGGGTATAATCCGCCGTTTTCTCGTTTATGTACAACCGCACCACGGAGATTAAGTAATGGATTCAATCTTGAAACAAGCAGCATGGCTAGCACTTGCTCTTGTAGGCGCAATCGCGCTTGGCACCGTTGCGCTCTCACGCGGCGAAAGTATCAATGCCCTGTGGATAGTTGTGGCGGCTGTCGCCATTTATCTCATAGGCTTTCGATATTACGCTCGTTTTATTGCGCGTAATGTCATGCAACTCGATGCTACACGCGCCACCCCTGCCGTCAGGTTAAACGATGGATTGGACTACGTACCTACCAACAAACACGTACTCTTTGGACATCACTTTGCTGCCATTGCAGGCGCTGGTCCATTGGTAGGGCCGGTACTCGCAGCACAAATGGGGTATCTGCCCGGCATGATGTGGATATTAGTAGGAGCCATACTTGCTGGTGCTGTCCAAGATTTCATGATTTTATTTATCTCGACCCGACGTGATGGCCGCTCACTGGGTGATTTGATCAAATCTGAATTAGGTTTGGTACCCGGAGTGATAGCGCTATTCGGCACTTTTATGATCATGACAATTTTGCTGGCGGTGCTGGCGCTGATTGTAGTGAAAGCATTGGCTGAGAGCCCTTGGGGCACTTTTACCGTCGCTGCGACCATTCCGATCGCCTTTTTCATGGGTATTTACAGCAGATACATACGTCCGGGCCGTGTAGGAGAAATTTCAGTCATTGGTTTTGTCCTGCTGATGGCTTCTATCGTATTTGGTGGGCATATAGCTGCCGATCCGGTGCTGGGCCCAATGTTTACCTTCAGCGGCAAGGAACTCACCTGGATGCTGCTTGCGTATGGTGTTGTTGCATCCGTTCTACCCGTCTGGCTGTTGCTGGCCCCGCGTGATTATTTATCGACCTTTCTGAAAATCGGCGCCATCGTTGCGCTTGCGCTAGGCATAGTGTTTGTTGCGCCTGAACTCAAAATGCCAGCCATCACCAAGTTTATTGATGGCACAGGCCCAGTCTGGGCGGGCTCAATGTTCCCCTTCTTGTTCATCACCATTGCCTGCGGTGCAGTATCGGGCTTTCATGCGCTGATTTCTTCAGGCACCACGCCTAAGTTGCTCGAAAATGAAATGCACGCTCCCTACATTGGATACGGCGGCATGTTGATGGAATCGTTCGTTGCCATCATGGCATTGGTAGCCGCTTCTATCATTGAGCCAGGCGTCTACTTCGCTATGAACAGTCCGGCAGCGCTAATAGGCACTACCCCAGAGAGCGCGGCAGCGGCGATTAGCCAGTGGGGTTTTCTGGTTACGCCTGAAATGCTGCAACAAACCGCTGCCAATGTCGGCGAAACAACCATCATTTCGCGTACCGGTGGCGCTCCAACGCTAGCCGTTGGTATGGCAAGTATTTTTGCCTCTGTGTTGGGTGGTCAGGCGATGATGGCTTTCTGGTATCACTTTGCAATCTTGTTTGAGGCCTTGTTTATTCTGACAGCCGTGGATGCGGGTACTCGGGTTGGACGTTTCATGTTGCAAGATCTCATAGGCACCCTGATCCCCTCCTTCAAAAATATTCATGGACTCGCCTCGAATATCATTGCCACGCTGTTGTGCGTTGCTGCCTGGGGCTACTTCCTGTATCAAGGGGTGATTGATCCATTGGGAGGCATCAACACGCTGTGGCCTTTGTTTGGAATTTCAAATCAAATGCTAGCGGCAATTGCTTTAATCCTAGCGACCGTTGTGCTATTCAAACTCAAGCGTGAAAAATTTGCGTGGGTAACCATGGTGCCTACCGCCTGGCTTTTGATTTGTACGCTGACAGCGGGTTATCAAAAATTATTTCATGAAAACCCACGTATCGGTTTTCTTGCACATGCCAGCAAGTTCGAAGCTGCAGCTGCAGAGGGCTTGATAGTGGCTCCTGCAAAATCGGCGGCTCAGATGCAGCAGATAATTATGAATGACTATATTGATGCCGGCTTAGCTGCGATTTTTATTGCAGTCTTGTTGTCTGTACTGTTCTTTGGCGTACGCGCTTGTATACAGGCATTGCGAGACACTCAACCGAGCACTACGGAAGCCGATGCCTCTACCCCGCTGGGCTCTGCCAGTGCGTAACTTACTGAGACTAATAACATCATGCTAGACGAATTAAGTAAGCTGGGTGCCTATCTTGGACAGACCGCCAGGCTGATGGTCGGTTTGCCCGACTACGATAATTATCTTAATCACATGCAGATAACTCATCCTGAGCAAACGGTTATGAGCTACGAAGAATTTTTCCGTGAACGGCAAGAAGCTCGGTATGGCGGCAAAGGAAGGATAGCGCGCTGCTGCTAATTGATCTGGCACGGGGCGGACGACATTAGCTCACAAGGCCAGACTATCCAAAAGAAAAAAGCCCGGAATCGTTAAGATTCCGGGCTTTTTGTATTTGGTGCCGACTGCAGGACTTGAACCCGCTACCCCATGATTACAAATCAAGTGCTCTACCAGATGAGCTAAGCCGGCTTTAAAAACACACAGAATT
>Ga0315909_10002361_pt1 | contig 24224 bp, 28 predicted proteins | sample LakEriMetagenome_11_FD_203527 | JGI IMG/M metagenome (GOLD analysis project Ga0315909, IMG submission 203527) | Freshwater fungal communities from buoy surface, Lake Erie, Ohio, United States - Buoy 2 MA125 | ecosystem: Environmental > Aquatic > Freshwater > Lake | place: USA: Lake Erie, Ohio...
CCTGCTTTATCCATTAATTGTTCACATACTTCAATGTCAGTGAGACCTGTTTCTTCTATGTTAGGGAACACATAAAATGCACCACCCGGAGATTTACATCGAAATCCTGGTATCTCATTGAGGCCTTTGACAAGAATATCTCGCCGACTTCGGTATTCGGCCATCATTCTATACACAGAATCCTGTGTTCCACGTATCGCTTCAACGCCTGCATGTTGAATAAAAGGACTGACACAACTACTGGTAGTTTGCAATAATGCAGCCATACGTTCCATGACTTCAGTGGGGCCAATTAGTGCGCCTAATCTCCACCCTGTCATAGCAAATGCTTTACTAAACCCATTGCTTAATATAACATGGGACTTACACTTATCATATTGGCTGGGACTTGTAAATTCGTAGTCATCGTAAATCATTCGACTATAAATTTCATCGCTGTACAAGTAAATATCTTTTTCAACGCATAGGTCGTAGATAGCTTTGAGCTCTTCCTTTGACATTACTGCGCCAGTGGGATTATTGGGGCTGTTGATAATAAGAAGTCTTGTACGGTCAGTGATCAGTTTACGCACGTCATCTGCTTGCATACGGAATCCATGTTCTTCTTTGAGAGGAACTCGAACAGCGTTTGCGCCGCACATTTTAATTGTACTGTAGTAAGTAGCAAACCCAGGATCGGGCACTAGCACATCGTACCCCGGATCACATAGTGTAAACACGGCATAAAATATACCAACATTAGCGCCAGGTACTACCAACACCTGATTTAAATCAGGCATAAAGTGTCTACTATTAAATGTAGCAACACGTATAGCCTCTCTGAATTCTAGCTCACCCCAACTGCTGGTATAATGAGTGCGGCCTTCAGTCAACGCTCGTACCGCTGCCATAGTAATATTATCCGGAGTATTGAAATCAGGATCGCCAATCTCCATGTGAATCATACTTCGACCTTGAGCTTCTAGTTGCCTAGCCCTATCCAAGTATTTAAACATAGGTTGGCCGTCAATATTAGCGGCAGCAATACTTAATTTTTTCATGCAAACAAACTCATAAAACCATCAACCTTCTCACCGATGTAAACAATTTGTTCGGGCGTAATCACAGGACTAGTGCCATGAAAATATGTATGAGTCATAGCATGGGTGGCATTAGGATAATTGTCCTTGGCCAGTCTAGGATCCATCAAATGACTGTAAGCTGGCTGTAACATAATATTGCCAGCAAAATAAGGACGAGTCTGAATCAGATTTTCTTCCAAATAATCCACAATGTCACTGCGTTTAAATGGTGCACCTTTTCTCACAGTCACCGGAAATGCAAACCAGCTGGGGTTGCTTTTGTCCTGTGCTCTTGGGAGATAAAAAAATTCTTCGTAGCGTTCGTAGATGCTGAATAAAAGAGCATGGTTTCGTCTACGTAGTGCATGAATCTCAGGCAATTTTTTAAGTTGCTCTAATCCCATGGCACACTGTAGTTCGATGGGCTTGAGATTATATCCAATTTCATCGTATACATATTTGTGATCAAATATTTCATCTGGCAGAGTAGGGATCCAGTTATTAAAACGTTTGCCACACGTTCCACATTTTAGCTTATTAGCTTCGGGACCCACACAATAGCATCCACGACCCCATTCACGGAAGCTACGAAGAATTACATCTGTGGTGGCATCATCTGTGGCCACATATCCGCCTTCGCCCATGGTCATATGGTGTGCTGGATAAAAACTACAACTTGCCATTAATCCAAACGATCCCAACGGTTTGCCGTCATAGATACTGCCCAAGGCATCGCAACAATCTTCTAGTAGAATTAGATTGTATTTGTTTACCACACGCATGACTTCATCCATGTTAGGAGGATTACCCAATACATGAGCAAAAGTGATTACTCGAATGTCTGGATTGTCCATTAGAATTTTTTCTAATTGTGTGGTGTCTAAGTTTAGTGTTTCTAGTTCAATGTCTACAAACACTGGAACGAAACCCACTTGCAGTGTAGGATTTAACGTAGTAGGAAAGCCAGCAATGGGCATTAAAACTTTAGTGCCCTTAGGTAAGTTATAACCACGCTTACTGGTCAGTGCTGACATCATCAGCAGATTACTTGAACTGCCGCTGTTAGTTACAATGCCTTTTGTTTTACCAAATTGTTTAGGAAATTGCCTTTCGAATTGCAGTCCTTGGTCTCCCATGGCCAGCCATCCGTTGAGCAGAGATCCTACTCCGGCTACAAATTCATCTTCGTTGTAATATGCACCTGCATAATTAACAAAGTCTCGGCCCGCCTGCCATGTTTTGTTTGCTTGTTTTTCTCGAATATATTCACGTACCTGTTGAAGAATTTGTTCCATGTATCACCAAATAAAATTTTCTTTGTAGTATTCTACTATCTTTACTAGTTCGTTGTCAAATATTGCTTCAGGTTTCCATCCCAATTCACGCAATTTACTGTCATTGATACTGTATCGAACATCCTGTCCGACTCGTATCATATGTTCGATATAATCTTCTAAGGGATCAGTGAGTTCCATCAAATTGATTATTTTCTTAACTACATTGATATTTTCAGTTTCGTAGTTTCCGCTTATATTATAAATTTCATTTACGGCATCAGATTCGATAATTTTAATCACAGCCCGGGCTGTGTCACCTGCATATAACCAAGTACGCACTGGAGTGCCGTTATTGTGCAGATCCACTCTGCGGCCCACACTTAAATATTTTACCGTTTTAGGAATAAGCTTTTCGACATATTGCCCTATTCCATAATTATTAGTTGGACGAATTATAACGTAGGGTAGATTATATGTTCTGCCCCAACTTGTGACAAGATGGTCAGCGGCTGCTTTAGTTGCACTATATGGATTACTAGGTTTTAACAAGTCTGTTTCTGTGTGACTGCCCACTGCTATATCTCCGTATACTTCGTCTGTACTGAAATGTAGAAATATAGGTTTTTTATTTTTCTTTTTGTTTATCAACTTGAGCAAATTATGCACTCCGTTGATATTGCTGTGAACAAATAAATCGCTGTCTTCTATGCTGTTGTCAACATGAGTTTCAGCCGCAGTGTTGATAATATAGTCGCAATCATAGAGTCTTGTTAAATCATTGATATCGCTTTTTATAAAATGAAACTGATCACTGTATCTCATTGACCAACTATCGATCCATGCAGGGTTACTAGCATAGGTACATTTGTCCACACCAATAACATACCATCCTTGTTTTAAACAAGTTTCAGTGACATGACTGCCAATAAATCCCAAACACCCTGTAACATAAACAATTTTTTTAGACATATTTTTTTAATCCTTCTTCTAGCCCTTGAAGTTCTAATTCCAATTGAGCTAGTTTTTCTCCGTTCCCTGTGTAATATCCCCAAGTTTTATCAGCAATGTTATATGAAATATTTGTATTATGATATTGTGACAACATTGTTAAATGATTGCTGAGTAAATGTTTTTCTAAATAAACACAATTAATATCTTGATGCACAAGAGTTTCTTCTTCGCAATAATACTGTACAATTTTTGCAAAGTCACTGAGACTAATGTAGTCGAAGAATTTATTTTCAATGCTACTAATTTTTCCTGCTAAAAATCTTTTAAACAGTCTAATGTCGGGCTCGCTGCTATCAAAGCATCCAAACAGTCTCAGTGTATAAAAATTTTCTCTATTAAGCACTGCACGTGATATAATATTTTTAGCAAATCCATAACTTTCCAGTGGAGTGTTATTTAAAATGTTTTCTTCTTTGACATTGTGTATAACTTTTCTTCTATCAAATTCGGCACCACTACCGATGTTAATATATCTAGGACATTTCAAATTATTATAAAAATTGAAAAAGATGCCTAAGTCGGTTTGTACATCAGTGTAATTAATGTCGTTTATCTTTGTGCCGCCGCCACTGGTAATTGCATTGATTATTATATCAGGTTTAACCTGAGTCAACCATTGATCCACTTCAGCATAGTTGCTTAAATTTAAAGTTTCCCTTGTGATTGGGATCACTGAATGCTCGTGCGAAAAATATTTGTGCAAATAACTACCAAGGTAGCCTTTTGCACCTAGAACAGCTATTTTCATTTAAATTCTGTTAACAAAGGAACATTCAAAGCTTCATTTACTTGTCGCATACATTCTAGTTTAGTAGGACTGTGTCGACTACTATGCCAGTGTATGACATGTGCATCTACATATTTACAGCGATTCCATTCGTCTTGCACTTCGATGGGTTGCCATGGTAACCATTGTGCTTGATAAAATAAGTCAGGTCTATGTGCTTGTTCCCATGGTAATGATTGGCTCCAGAACATAGTATTATGAATAATTTGTTGATTATTATAGCTACTCATGCCATCGCTGTTATCCCATGCAGATCGCATTTCACGTTCCACTGTCCATAGAGCTTTATCCATTGTGTGCGGATAATACTGCAAATCATTGTTAAACAAATTATCAAAGCTTTGATTATATTGATTAGGCTCGTTCCAACTCTTTGGATCAGTCCAATTAAATAATCTAAATTCATTGAATTCACCAAACAATTTAGTGGGTTTCACAAATTGTACATCAGGTCCCACCCAAAGAATATTACAGGGCTCTCGATGCCATAAGTCATATACTCTGTCGTTGTTTAAAGGCATAGCATCATTGATGCTTTCAATTTCTTCGTCGAATAAAATGTATTCCCATTCGCCTTCTAAAAAATGTCGGGCACTGCTCAAGCTATGCAAACACATCTGTTTGTAAGTTTCATAAATATCGCCTTCGTCTTTGGTATCTTTCCAAACCCACTTAGTACTTTTGATTTTGCGGTGAGCACACACCACATAGTTTTTTACATTTGTCATTGATTGAAATTAAAGTTTATAGTTGTATATATTCGTAGTTAACACTTTCATGGTTAACTCTGAATACGTTGGCGCCATTTTTCAAATGAAACTTTCGGGCCATGTCTGTGGTGGGACTTAGTGTTACAAATCTTTTAACATTGGGCATGGTCTTTTGTAATTCTTTAAGACCTTCCCTTATTAATTTTTGCCCTGCACCTGGATGATAACTCCATATTGTATAAAATACTGCGGTATCTGGCATGTCAGAATTATCAGCTAATAACTCTTGTTCATCTTTGGGAATTATACTGCACAGTCTGGCACAAACAACTGCATGAACTGTGTTGTCTTCAGTCAATGCCAATACTTGACGGTTTGCGCCGAATCGCTGCTCATGTGGTATATGTGGTCTGACAGGGTCGTCTTTAAGATAAGACGCTAGAGGATCAGATAAATCTTTTATGGTGTAAATCATTTTGAAGGCCAGTTATAACCATATTTATAATAGTAGTATAAAATAGCCTTATTATTTTAAACGTTCCACAAAGAACTGTCAATTGATTTTAATCCACTGTATCTGAAATTTTGATGCGGGTGATCTAAGTTATAAGGATTCTGCCTTTTAAATGCACTGCCTTTAATTCTATCCAATATACGATTTACTTTTTCTAAGTCAGCGGGGGGAACATCAAGATATTGAATTATAGAATTTCTATTATCCAGTATAGTACCGGAATTACACAATAACATTAACACTATATCAAATTCTAAATAACTAAAACCAAATTGATCTTCATCTCCGCTGCTAATACCAAGACCATCAGTGGGTGTAGCGAAAACCGTAGATTCAGGTACCCCATATAGTTCAGCCAATTTGGGAACCTCCCAGCTTTTATTCAAACTTTGAATTGGAGCTAAGTCGCCTACATCCCCATGTAAAGTCCAAAACCCCGCAGCTAGTTCACTGAAATTGTCAGTACTGCCTACTAAACCTTTGATAGCACTTGCTTCGTTATATACTGTCATCATTCGCAGACGAACTCGAAGATTTCCTCGTCGAAGGATTTGATCTGATGCCATTATTTCTGGATCATGTACTTTTACACTTTTTAATAAATCATCATAGTTTTTAGTTAAATCTATATGTTTATGTGCAATACCCAATACTTTACAGGCTTCGATGCCTCTTTCTGTTTCTTCGCTTTTTTGGTGTATAGGCATAGTTAGCCCCACAACACGCCAACCCGCAGTTTTAAACAGAGCGGCTGTTAACGCACTATCAACTCCGCCACTCATGCCCAATGCAACTGAATGTATATTATATTTTTTAGCGTATGATATTAATCCGCTGACTAATTTTTTTCCAGTTACTTCTAGTGTGTTAACATCTATATACACATCACTGTCGATTAGTTCTTGTAGTTTAAAGTCGAACCAACTACTCAGCGGCGACATTGTTTCTTGTCGACTGTATCTTAAAATTTCTTGTTTGATGCTCATGATTATAGAACCTATATACAAATATTTACATTAAAAATTTAGCTCTTCTAAATTTTCTAACTCTTTCTGTCCGTGAACATCAATTATCAGATGCACTCTTCCTTGATCACTGTTATTATGTACCCAATGAATATGTCCTGCGTTTAAAAAATAAATTCTGCCATCCGCAGGCAAATGAAGTCCACGCTCTATTCCGTGATTATCTTTGGCAAAGAAAATTACCCCAGGATTTGTTATTAACGGAATATGATACCGAGTAATGTAACTAGGATCGTAGTCTCTATGAGGACCGAATTTGTGATGTTCTTTCATGTATGCGAATCTTACTCGTTTTACTGAACTGGTAAACATGTCTAAGAGTTTTTCAATTTCCCCAGTTACCAACGAATTTCGAACACCATAATTATGTTCATCTGCTTCCGGCACATAACTGGCTCTTGATGGATCAATTCTTTTACTACGATGAAGTACTGTTGTGGGAGTAGATTCGAAAACATTACCTGTGCGTTTACTTTCATCAAAGTCTGTTAGTGCCAATTGTTTATAACTTTCCATGTTCTCACAATCTTCATCAGCAGACATAATGTAATCATGACAGTGATGATGATTCATTTTTATAAAATCTTCGTAACCTGTTTTATTTTTTACTTGAATGGAGTTATACTTGTCGGGGTCTAATAGTTCTTGCTGAATACAATGATTAAGTAGTGCATTTATATCTACTTTAATGTCTCGAAGGTATCCAAAACTGGGTAAATCTTTTCTTGTTTTCATTTTTTAATCCGTTCAATGATATATGCTGTGATGTCAATTTCATACCACTTCTTACCAAATCGATAATCTGCTGGAAATGCATGATGATTATTATGCCATCCTTCTCCCCACATGATTATACCGTTAAACCAATGATTAGTACTGGTGTCTTTTGTCTGATGATCCTGCCATCCCACCGAATGACTAAAAGTGTTGATACTACTACCGGCATGCCATAATATGACGGCTGGCACTAGCCATGCATACACCAGTGCAAAAGGATCTATGTTCCATAGTATTGCAGCATAGATAGCATGTATTAACCAATAATATTTGTGCATGGCTAAATGAAAATTACTGCGTAATAAGTCTGGTACATATTTAAGATTCACGTCGTGAAACATACTTAAAAATTGAACTTTAAAAAACCCCAGATGATGAGGGCAATGTGGATCTTTGTCTGTATCAGTAAACCGATGGTGCTCCCGATGAACTGAGCACCAAGCAATGGAACTACCTGTGCCACCTAAGGTAGCTAATGTAGTTCCTAAATACATCCACCAATTTGGCGCTTTATAACTTTTGTGGCTAAGTAATCTATGGTAAGTTCCGCTCATACCAATACTGCCTGTTAAAAAATAAACAAAAAATGCGATCGGCCAGTGATACCACGATCCGTAAATAATCATCGGAATCAAACTTAAATGCGTGATTATTTGAAATGTAAACAATAAATTTATTTTAGATTTCATTCTCTGATTATTTCTCCGTAAATTCTTCTAGTATTACTACCAACAAGACTAACTATTTCATTTTCTTCAACATCTCTGAGTACAGTTATTCGGGGATGAATAACACTATTGTTTCCCACAGTTTTAGCTTTTGACACCACAGAATCAAACCCTATATGCACATTTTCTCCTACATTAATGTAGCCGGTAACAAATGCACGTCTTTCAACCACACTGTTTTTCCCTAGTACACAATCGTGCGCTAACGCAGAATATGTGTGTACTTGACTATGTGGCATTAATATCGTTTGATACCCAACCCCGCCACAAAATCCAACATAACATCCAGGATGAAGAATTGCACCTTTACTTATTTCACAAAATTTATTAGTTAGAGTTGCTAAATTGAGGTTAAATTTATCCACCAAGTTGATCATTTTTCTTCTTTTAACTTTGTCTTTAAGATTAACAGGCACCACCGATGCACTAACAAAAAATAAGTAATTGTCTCGTTCAAGTTCAAAATTAAAATTTTCCTCACTTCCGACCAATGGTACACCACTCATAAAATCTGTATTTCCAAAATAATTATCATCTAATACACCTGCGACAGTGATTCCCATGTTTTCTGCCGTTTCTGCGAACAAAGATAAATTATAATTTGTCCCTAAAAATAATAATTTAGTCATAATTAGATTATGTTAGTGATTATAGTTGCTAGTAGAATTAATATCTACACACGGTTGGCGTTCTGAGCATAGCTATGTCAGTAAAGAAGTCACTACTTCAAGCGTCAATTTGATCCGACGTCGAAATTTTCGGCGTTGCAATGTATTTAGTTTTATGTTATTTTAGTCAAAAAAATAGACCCCGAAGGGTCTATTTTACATTGTAGGTCCGTTTCCGTTTTTAAATCCAATTTCGCCGCCCTCTTCTTTAATGCGTTTTAACACATCTTCAAATAAGATAGGAGCAAAGTCGGGAGTTTGTTCTACACATACACAATGATAACGGACATCGTTTACATCACTGTACAAGATTTCGCCAGTCCTAGCATCAACGCCTCGCGCCTTCTTCACGCGGTTAGCATGAGTGTGACCGTGAATGTTAACACCAAAACGACCCATGCTGTCACTGTGCAACGGGATATGGCTTAAGATCATTCCGTTCATAACATGGTATGCTCGCAACTCTCTAAAGTACTGCCTATATTCGTCATCACGGAAAATGTCGTGATTACCACGGATCAATACCTTGTCACCGTTCAACCGGGCTAACGTAGATAATGCCTTGCGATTAATGACAACGTCACCTAAGTGGTAGACCTTGTCCGTGGGCTTGACTCGCTCGTTCCAAGCCTTGATCATAGCTTCGTCCATCTCCTCAGGACTATCCCATGGGCGCAACTTTGTAACACCATCGTTACGTGTGAAGCGGCAAACACCCGTATGACCAAAGTGCGTGTCGCTGACTAAAAATACACTTGGCATATTATTTCCTTCCAATTCTTTCTGCAATTTTCATCTTGACCCATTCGAGATGTTCGTTAAACATCTTAGGGCCTTTGGGGTGATTGATTACTGCCAGCTCAAACTGAGTACGGATAGCAATCAATTCTGCCATAGACTTCTTAGCATATTCTGCTTCTTGGTCATACGGGTTTCCATTATTGTAAGCCATACCGTACTCCTTTCTTTAAAGTGATATTATAACATTTTGGTAAATTCTAGTCAACCAGAATGTTTGATAAGATACATGGTTACTTCAGGGCCATCTAGTAATACTAAATCATTAGGGTATTTATTACTAGGTCCCCAACCTTTTTTTCCTAATCTTTCGACACCAATCATTTTTGGATTAAGCTTTTTGACTACACCGATAATCAAAGCATTACTAGACGGATATGCAACACAATCTCCTATGTTAAGCAAACGTCCTAATAGATCCCGATGTTCTGGGGTCTCTTTAGGCATACCAAATTTCCTTAAAGCCTTCTTCTTTAGTAGGTTCTTCCCAACTAGCAATCATGCTGGCAATAACATGCTCGGGAATTTCTTTACCAGGCCGACTTATCAATCGACGCATAAGTTCTTTGTGCTCAGGGGTCTTGAACACCACAGCAATATGTTCATAGTCGGGTAACATAGTAAACTTCTTAGCACGACTCTTTATTGTAGTCGATGTTTGATCCCAAATAATATCACGACCTATTTCTTGAGCCATAATAACTTCCTTGGCCATTAGATCCACAGCAGTAGGCATAAAATCAGTAAAAACTTCAGAGTAAGTTTTTCCCACTTCCCTTGCATAAATTTCCACCCATTTGTCTGTGCTAATTTTAGCACATGGTATAGACCAAATTTGAGAATCAATCCATGTTGTTTTACCCGAAGCCGGAACACCGACTAGCTGATAACATTTGGGCATCACCAGTTCTCCACACTAGAAATTACAATTTCAAAACTGCCCGATGTTTCATTCATTACAGTGTCAAAGATCATCGTAGTGTGTGAACCAATACCAGAACTATTGTCCTGTTTAACTTCAACAGTTTCAACTTCTGGAAATTTTTCCAGTATAGACAACATTTTTTTCAAATCATCTCGATGCAAATACATCAAATATCCCCTTCTCTCTGTAGTGGCACCCAAATCTTTTTGTTGCCTAGTTCATCATATTCAAATTGCACACCGTTGATAGTGTGCGGCTCGTTTTCATCGTAGGTCCAGCCCAGTGCTTTCATCATACGATGCTTGACTAACAAGTTAGGACTGCGAAATGCTTCGGTGTCATCAAAACCTAGCATAACACCAACTTCACAGACTGCACCACTACGGCACACTCCTGCTACACAATGCACAATTACATTCATGCGATTAGCCAATGCATGTTGTAACAAACGAACTAACTCCGCCGCTTGCTCGTGACTGCAACGCATACTTTCTTCCAATGCAAAGTCTTTTTCTTCAATGTCCAAAAATTGAAACTGATGCACTTCTTTAAAAGAGTACTTTGGAGTAGGAAAGTCGCCAGGCGGATCTACAATCTGAATCAGCATGGCATTGTCGCCTGGGTTAATATGAAATCCTTTTTTAATGTCGCTCAACGCAACGTTTTGAATCCATGGCATATTAATTTACCTTTCTATATTCTGCTCTGTAGTAGCAGTCGGGGCTACCACTGAAATACTCTTCGCAGAACTTACGGGCTTCTTCTTCATTGTCGAAGAACTTTTCACCCATAAGGCGTTGACCCCACCCACGCTCATATTCAGTCATTGTAACTTTGAATAGAGGACCATTGAGCCGGACTTCTGCCATTTTGAACTCCTTTCTAATTACTGTAACTACAGTATAGCAGAAAAGTTCATTTTTGTCAACCAAAAAAATAGGGCCCTAAGGCCCTACTGGTAGTTTGTTGTGTCGGGATACCACACCCCGGATACACAGCCCATCCCGCTTTTCGTGTACCGCGGACGCTGAGTTTCGTCTCTTTCGAGTTGTGCGGGTCAGCGAATTTGTTAGATCGAGTAACGATCTTTCATTACGGTCTTTAACATGATTGCTTCTGGTGTGAAGTCATCCATGTTACCTCCCATGATACCACCTGCTACTGCTGGGCTGAACCCAGACACTAGAGCAGTACCACGCTTGTCAAATTTGACAGGAGTGTTACCGTAAGCGGCGTTCAAGTTCCAGAACACAACTTGAGGAACAGTGTAACCTGCTGCCTTGTATTTGCGTTCAATCATTTCGATTGCCGATTCGTCACGGTCTACGCCTTGATCGAATTGCATGTCCGAAAAGATTACCAATGTTTCAGGCATTTCTGCTTGTGGAACATTGTTCTTGACTGCCACATCCAGGATCAATTCAAATGCTTTGTGAAGGTTGGTGTTAGCAACTTCTCCAGTATTCATTTGGTCAATCTTTTGGTTGATGTTACCTTTAAGGTTAACCAACTTAGGACTACGGCTGAAAGTCAAGAATGTATCCTTGAACTTACCAGTGTTCTTGTCAGCGAAGTACAAGCCTAGGGAGATTGCAACTTCCAAACAGGTCAAGCCTGACTTAGAAGTATGACCACCCGCAGGGCAAGTCATCGAACCACTACTGTCTACCATAGGCAGAACATTAGCAGCGCCAACATAGTTAGGCAATGCATTCCATTGTGCTTCCACAACATCCAATTCTTGCTTGGACATTGTGTTGTAACGACCGATACGGCCTTTCAGCACATCATATGGAAACACTGCACTGGCGTTAATTTTAACACCAGCTTCACCCTTGACCAACTTGGTTACATATTCGGCATAAGTTGTGCCATGACGGCCAAATGCTTTCTTGTAACGTGCATGTGCCACTGAAGGAACATGACTATAGTTGATGTTGTCCCAGTTGTTGGCACACATTTGTGTTTCAACAACATTGGTAAGGGTCACAAGGCTCTTACGATATTGCTTTGGACTCATGCCAAAGAATTCACGGATTTCACGTGCGACTTCACCTTTGCGAGGTGTCCACTTTGCAGCCAACCCATTACGTGCTCGTAATGCATCGCCCAACAAAGTGTATGCCTGTGCTTTAAGAGGCTTAGTCTTAAACACAAACAAGTCGTCGTAACGACCTAGCTCTGGTACCTTAGCCAGCAGACGACTAGCATCTTCAGGTTTGGTATTTTCCAGATATGCAAGGATATCACGGAAAACTTGACGTTCTCCAGATCCGCCGCGTACATCACGTGCCCATTGGGTAATACGTAATGCCAAGTCAGGATTTTCTACATAAGCCGCTGTAAAAGCAGGAACAATGTTCTTGCCTCGGCTTGCACCGATATTGTAAAACAAGTCAACACATGCGTTAGCACTGGACTTGCGAGCCTTCATACCATTTGCGGTACGGGCTTCTTGATTTTTGATTGCTTCAACGAATTGCATAGTACTCTCCTTTCTTTGATTTTATGCAACAGGATACATTTTTACGGTTTTGATTAGAAGTCAAATGTATAAAAATTGCTGTTAGTATCCTAAAAACTTATTTTACTAGAAAAAATTAATTAAGTCAATAACTGGATGATCGTGCCAATTTGTTTATTTTCTGGTCTGACCAATTACGGCACTCAGACCCTATCAACATTCATGTTGCCTATCTAGTAATTGTGTCTGCTACTAGAAACATAGTATGTCTTTCCATGCTGTCATCCATTCCTTAGGCGTCTAGTTTCCTAGAACAGTATTTCTACTGTGTACCGCTACCGCTGTCTATGGTAATTACGTCAGAGTTTATTTTAAAGTGCTGAACTCATCCAAAAAATAGCAGGCTAGTTGTCTACTTTTTGTTTTTATCGAGGAGACTTATCGAAACTCCTCTAGGTAAACTTGAAGTTATCGCTGTTCACCTGTCCATGTAATGGTTACTTGCTGAACCTAGCCTAAAATTTTATTATGTTGTTATTATATAGAATTGATAGATTAAAGTCAACAAATTAATCTATTAAAATGTGTATCTATTATATCAGATATCACCTGTAACCAAAGAAACATCATACCCAGCCTCTATTTGTTTGGCATTACAGAACGTTACATATTCGTCTGCGGCAGATTGATCTGTAAAATGGCGTTCCCGTACCACAAACCCGTCAATCAAAAATTCGTGAACTTCACCGTCAGTTTTACCTTGATTTACCAATTGATTCAAAAAATTGTCAAAAACAGTTGTGTACCCTACATTTGACGCTATTTGTTGAAGTGTTTCTTCTGTCATTGTACCGGCCGATTTTTTAGTAAAAATCATAATAATCTCCAGATGAATATATGTAAGTATTTATACTTTAATAAAATTTATTTTTATTTTGGTGTCCGATACTGGGATTGAACCAGTGACCTCTACCGTGTCAAGGTAGCGTTCATACCTCTGAACTAACCGGACAATAACAGGTTCTCCTTTTACGTGCTGTCCACTACACCAACGTGAAGACCAACTCACGCCTGGGATTCGAACCCAGCCCCTCTTTTTTTCAGAAAGATTATTTTAATTGCTGAAAAGAACCTAAATGGTCAAAAATAACAGGATACTATCTTTTTTGGAATTGAACCAAATATCGCATGAAGCGAATTAACCAAGAGGTTGTTGCTGTTAGTATCCTAAAAATCTGGTCCAGCGTACAGGAATCGAACCTGTATTTATAGCTTAGAAGGCTACTGTTCTGTCCATTGAACTAACGCCAGGTAAATATTATTATATAACTTTTATAATTTATAGTCAATGAAAAAATTTCAAACAGTGGGTATTATTTTAATAGATTGTTGGGGCAAACAATGGTTAGATCAACATCCGGAATATTTACAGTTTTATTCTCAATTAGAACAATTTATTCTAAATAATACAGAATATCAGTATATTGTGTCATCTACCGAAAATCTAGCAGAGAATTTAAAAACATTGCCAGGCACACATCTAGTCTGCAAAAGTTGGGAGGATTTAGAATTACATTTCGATTCCATATCTGTTGCAGGACATTGGTTAATTGGGGGTGCTGCTTGGGACATATGTGTTCATCACATCGGCATCGGATTACTATCATTGACGAGAAAAAATTATATTAATTTTTTAATGTTTAGCCACCCTAGCTTAATTTCTCTCGAAGACCCCCTTAATAAAGTAAATGATGATCAATTTAAATATGATAGTAAAATTAGTTGGACCAATTGGTGGACTCCGCTGGGCTCGGAATATTGGGCTATGAAAAAATTTCTTAATAAATGAGAAGCATTGCTGAATAATTTTATTTTAATGTTTTATAAAAAAATGTTTGATTAATATTCCTTCGGTATCAAACTCAAACCACTTATTACGAACATTAAAATTCCAAGCATTAGGATATGCATGATGATTATTATGTAGTCCTGCACTTAAAAGTAAAAATCTAGTAAAATATTGATTTGTACTACAGTCATCTGTGTTAAAATTCCGATAACCCGCGGTATGCCCAATAGCATTAGTAAACCCCGCTGTAATGAATGTCATTAGATTCGGTAGTGCAAATAAGATCAACAAAGGAATTATCGAATTTATGATATAAGAAATTAAACTTAGTATCATTACCCAACCTAATACGATTTTAAAATAATGTCTATGCAAAAACATTTGTAATGGATCTCTCAACAAGTCTTTAACTGAAGAAAAATCAACTATCCAATTTTTATCCCACATTGTTAGCCAAGTTTTAATTATTCCTATATTTTTAGGACTATGAGGATCTTTGACAGTGTCAGAATATCTATGATGAGTTCTATGTACTCCTACATAAGATATGCAACTGCCCAATCCTATTAGGGTTCCGCCGATCAACAAAAAATTTTTTTTAAATTCAGAAGTTTTAAAACTTTTGTGACTGAAAAATCTGTGTAATCCTATTTCTACAAAAATTCTGCCAATCAACAAAGAAATATAAAAATATAAAAAATTTATCCACCAAGTTTCGTTGTTGGTAATTACCCACCATGTAGTTACAATAAAACTTATAAGAATTAGTAATTTAACTTTTATCGCAACATGCGACACTGCCGTTTGATCCGGGTCAATAAATCTTAAATATGTGATCATATTTCATATTTATAGTGGTCCCGCCACCAGGAATCGAACCTGGATCTGAGTCTTAGGAGGACCCCGTTCTATCCATTGAACTACAGCGAGTGTGGTGCTGGTGCTCTTACCAAGAATCGAACTTGAAATACATCCTTACCAAGGATGCGTTATGCCATTTAACTATAAGAGCTCACTGTTTAGTTTTTAATGGAACTAGACTGTCTTTACGCATCAGAACCATGCGATAACTGCCGGGTTTATGCACTGTCAAATAACTAACTCCATCGATCAATTTGATTTTCTTAGTATCTTCGCAGATCCATTGTTCACCATTGAAAGAGTTTTTAAATGTAATAGGCTTTGTTTGCATGTTTATCCCCTTTTAACTGGTACCCCTGTGATGGAATCGAACCACCATCCCGACGTTCGTAGCATCATATCCTATCCATTAAACGAACGGGGCATTGTATTGGTGCTCCCTCCCCGATTCGAACAGGGTTCCACGGATTTTCAATCCGTTGCTATGACCACATCAGCTAAAGGAGCATAATCTTATTTGGGGTGAAAGGGGGAATCGAACCCTCGTCAACTGTTTCACAGACAGCTATGTTACCACTACACCACTAACACCATTATTTTATTTTTCTACCTTTATACCATCCATCAGGTATAACAATATCTTTTGATACAGATTTACTGGCTACACCATTGGTAATCCACATAGTACCGTATCTGGAGTTTTTATCTCCTTTTTGATTAATTGAATTCTTTTTTCCAATTATTGATTTTGTTTCTTCGGAATGCGCTTTACCTTCAAATGAATACACACCGTTTTTTAACTTTGCAGTTTTATTTGCCTGTACTCCCCGACGATGAAATTCATCCTTTGAAATAGTAGCTGTGTGATCTTTACAACCCTGCTTTTGTTTATTTTTCCAACTATCATACCATTCAGGATCAGTAAAAAGTGTTTTTCTAATTTCTACACCTTTAAGTGTGCCATTTTGACCTAAATCATTTATGTAGTTAAATCCGCCTTTACCACCTTCCATAAGATTGTACGATTTATTATTTTTATAGAACGGTTGCACTATCTCTTTTTCGATCAAGTACATTTCTTCTGCATTGCTACAGTATTGTATTATCTCTTTTTTAAAATTATCAACACCGTATTTTTTATATGCGGCTTGTAATGCCTTCCCAGAGCCTATATATCCGTCATCTACATCATTAGTTTGATGTACACCGATGTAGAATTTGTTGTTTATTAAGTTAGTTATTTTGTAAAGTATGAAGTACATATTACTATTTAGTTCAATACTCAATAGTCACAGTCTAGGTTGCTACCATTACAACATAGTCACACCTAAATAGTCTTATATAACTTTATTCTAAATTTTCATAAGCATTGGCTTGATGTTCCCTTGGGTCCATTTTACTGAGCCATTTAGTTTTAGGACACCAAGCATGAGCTATTTTAACTTTAACCGGCATAAAACAATTACACTCTTTGCATAATTTTGCCGCAGTAAAACTTTCACAGGCTTTACAGATATTATATCTTTCTTGTGCTATTTCTTTTTTGGCTATAAGAGGTATCATATAGTTTTCCCTAGTGCAAAGTCTTATTATAAAACAGGATGCATTTTTAGTCAAATTACAAGTTTGATTTTTTTTTGAATTGCTGTCTGCATCCTAAAATTTGGTGGAGCCCCAGGGATTCGAACCCCGATCTCGTCCTTATGAATGGAATGAATTGGCTGCTGTATTGTATCCTTGTCAGGATCACTTTCTACGTGTGCTACCATTACACCAAGGCTCCGTTAAGCTGGTACCGCCAAAAGGAATCGAACCTCTATTCCTACGTTCGTAGCGTAGTGTATTATCCATTATACTATAGCGATAAAATTGGTGCCCTTACTCCGATTCGAACGGAGAAAACTGCTCCTTTTGAGAGAGCCGACTTTACCAATTTGTCCATAAGGGCAGTGGCCGGTCCTGCAGGAGTCGAACCCACGACTTCTGTTTCGAAGACAGAGATGATATCCATTTCACCAAGGACCGATAAAAATGGGGAGCCCAACTATCCTCCTGAGAGGACTCACTGGATTGTCTCGAATGACCAAGTCTAAATACTGCTCCTAACCACTCTGATGTAGTCGCACAAGTGAGCCCTTGTGCTAGGTTGGGCAGGACTCTAAGTCCTCGTCTATCCCGCTAACTGGCAGAGGGTACAGGGTTCGAACCTGTACTAACAGAGTCAAAGTCTGTGGTGCTACCATTACACTAACCCCCAACTGAAACTGGTAGAAGCGGTGAGACTCGAACCCACGATAAACACCGTATGAAGGTGGTGCATTAGCCACTATGCTACGCTTCTATTAGATAACAGGATGCTTATTTTTCAATTAACAGTTGAATTTATTAATATTGCTGTTCGCATCCTAAAACTGGTACCCAGTAGAGGTAACGATCCTCTGTCTTTCGATTATCAGTCGAATGCTCTACCTTTGAGCTAACCGGGTAAAAATACTATATTGAAACACACTTCCTTACCCCGATGATGCTATCGTTGGACAACAGGTATCTCTCCTGCTTTTCTATGATGGATGAATATGCTTCAATATAGTGCCACTCTTGTAACCACATTTAACGGATGGGGTAGAGCCTTTGAGTGGCTTGTCTTAGACAGGCTTTATTCCTGGTTGCAACCAAAGTTATGGTATATGCTACCGCCCCGATAGTGGGACGTATCACAGTTAGTTGATATACCATATAGAAACACACTATGAGAGGCTTGGTTAGAGGCTCCACTACCGGCCGTCAACCACGACGGGTGGGCGTGTAATGTGTTTTTATATGGTAGGGGCACCGAGAGTCGAACTCGGAACTGGCAGATTAAAAGTCTGCTGTGATAACCATTTCACTATACCCCCAGATTAAGATTTAACGTGCCAACCTTAACCCGGGGGTCAAAGTTGACACTAGCGTTTACCAGAACGTTTCATGCCAAATTCTCCATTTTATAAAATTTTTGATTCTCTTGCTTACGCAAGGCTTTGCGGGTTTTACGATGTTCTCCCGCTTTTCTAAACAATGCCGCGGCAACAAAATGATTACGCTCACGCGGCAACTTTTGCATATGCTTCATTGCTTACTCCTACTAACTAAAAACATATTATACAATAAATCGGATTTATTGTCAATGTCCTTTCAAATTGAAAGGTTATATGGTACCCCCACCAGGATTCGAACCTGGACTGTGCGCTAATCTGGCGCCGATGCCGGTGTATAAGGCCGGAGTTCTACCATTAAACTATAGGGGCAAAATTATTAAATTACTGTAGAACTATAGGAATAGTTCGTCGAATTGATTGTTGCTTATGACTATAAAATTCTAAGTAATCATATGCAATTTTTTTACGTTTATATTCATTTATTCTGTTATCTGCTTGAATTTTTATTTCATGTACGGGTGGAGCAGGGATATGTTTACCCCATGTTCTTATTTCTTCTATTTTATATCCTAAACTTACATAATCAAACATAGTCCACGGACTAACACGTTGATTTTTGACACTTTGATTGAGTTCACAACTTAACTTCAGTGCGGTAAAATAATTTTGACCAGATTTAATATCTTTCCAATAATTTACTTTACTTCTAAAATTTTCATTAAGGTAAGGTCTATAACTAAAAGGATGACTATTTTTTGTAAATTTATATTCCAATTTCCAAAGATTTCGCACTTCTGCAGACACTTCAGAGTCTGACATAATTTCAAGACCATACTTATTGTAATCTTTACTAAACTCACTAGAATAAACAAATTGCTGACTCTTAGTAATATACAAGGGTTGCCAAAACCAATAATCAACTCCACTATCAGAAAACCATTCATTTTCTGCGTGATAGTCACTGGTGTCTCCCGGTAACCCAACTATCAGTGAGCATCCTGTGGAAATGTCAGGTGTTTGTTCTTTCCACCATAATAATCCATCTTTAAGACGTTGCCCTGAGAAACCTTTTCCCACCAACTTTCCAGCATCTTTACTAAAAGTTTCAATGCCGAAATGTACCCCTTTCATACCCATATTTCTAAGCAATTCAATGCTATGGGGTTTTGCCACTATCAAATCCAATCTAGCATACGCAGTAAAATTAATTTTAAAAGGCAAACTAGTAATAGCTTTTTCAAGCAGCTCTAATTTTTCAATGCTGTCATTAAAAGTATCTTCGTTAATTAGATAATTTGTAATTCCCCATTGATCATAATTTTGTTGTAGTTCTCGAACAATGGTAGCAGAATCTCTGATATAATCTAATTTGCTTTTTCCGATCAATGGATATGTACAAAATTTGCATTTAAAGATACATCCCCTTGCTGTTTCTAGTCCCAGGGTTTGTTCAGGTTGTAAAAAGTCTGAAGGCAGGTACTGTATGCTTAAATCTTTAGTATCAACTTGGCCGTAATTACTAAGGGCATCTATTAGATTTTTGCCTTCGTCATTGGCGCTCCAATGAATAGAATTTTTATTAATATTCCCCCGAAGATATTCTAATAGGTGCAGTATAGCATTTTCTGCATACCCTTCCACATAGTAATCAACTCCCGGGGTCGAACGTGACAACGTTTGATTTCCGCCCAGTATGACTGCTATTTTAGGATATTTGTTTTTAAACCAACGAATGTTGTTGTCAAAGTGAGATCTATCTAAAAATAAATTACTACCTATACCTAAAAACAATGTATCCTTTGAAATTAACTTATCTAGTAATAGTTCTAATTCTTCCTGTGTCCAACTTAAACAATAATCAACAGTTTCTATGTTATAGCCATGATTTCTTAGATGAGTTGCAATTTTATGGGCACCGGATCCTCGATGACAAGTAATGTCCATATTACTAAAAGTATTGTCTGTAAGAATTATGCCGTGTATCATTATATAAAATTAATTCTATTGTTTCTTAACTATCTGTTATTAACTCTAAAAATATTTATAGAACTACATGCTGTATTCATAAGATTCTAAGCGTCAGATTCTGACAGAATACCATTAGATATAAAATTAATTTGTTGTCGTATTTCCTAATTAACTAATACTGTAAATATAATATGGCAAATCAAAAAGATGTAGACCTTCTATTCGCATTTATTAAATCGATGCCCGATAAACATAATCGACATCGAGCTGCTTATCAGCTAGGCTGTTTAATAGGATTCATTGCAAGTCTGATGGTCGATGATTCAATCATTAGAAACAGGATCTTACATAAATTAAACACTAACAAAAAATAATTGGCGTACCCCCAAGGACTCGAACCTTGACGAACAGTTTTGGAGACTGTGATGCTGCCATTACATTAGGGATACATATTTGGTGGAAGCGGTGAGATTCGAACTCACGGACCCTTTCGAGCCTTTAGTTTTCAAGACTAACGCAATAAGCCGGACTCTGCCACACTTCCGAAAAATTGGAGCGGGTAATCGGGTTCGAACCGATGACCTTTTGCTTGGCAAGCAAATGTACTACCAACTGTACTATACCCGCAATTATTTGGTGCTCTCGATCTGAATCGAACAGATTATCTCCGGGTTACAAATCCGGCGCATCGCCAGCAATGCTTCAAGAGCGTAAATTTACTTATACTGATTTATTTAAAGAATCTAATAAATTGATGCATCATTGATTAACGATATAGTCTTTAAATATTTTTATTCCGTCATTCCACAATAATGGTTTATTTGAATTTTTTATACTCACTGCTATGGATACCATATGATGTGAGCACGGCCCTGATTCAAAACTATGTACACGACCCGGATTAAGCAAACAGACCTCTGGATGTTCTACAGAAAATACTGGTTTAATTGTTCCCGCTTTTGGCAGACAAAAATTAGTAAGATTATTGCTGTTAGTTGAAATAGATTCTGGCAAATTATTTTGCGGTAGTAATTCAAATTCAGGCAATATGTCATACCAAGTTGCAGTTGAACCTGATCCGCCTAGGCGCCAATTGATTTTGCAAAAATCTACAAATTTTCCTTGATCGAAAGCCATTCGGCTGTCCACATGCGGAAGAAAACTACCGTTTTCTGGAACATAGAAATATCCACCGGCCAAATAAGATAAGTTCAAAGAATCGAGCCAGTCAAATAACTGATGATTGAAAACTGTTATATTTTCAATTCTATGATAAAACGTTTTTGAATAATCTAATGGCACTAGGCCGTGGTCAGAAATTAGCGGCAATTTCTGATTTAATATTGCTGGCAGTTTAAGTCTATAACAATAGTTGTTCATGAAATTATTTAGTAAACTGTCAGAGATCAACTCAGGTTTTAAACAAAACTCTATTAACTTCTTTTTGAATTTTAGAATGACTGACTGATAAAAATACTCCGGGACTTTTTTGTCCTCGCCCCGAGTCGTCAAAATAATTATCAAATTTGACGTCGTATTTTTTAAAATCAACATCAGTGGTTCTAAAAGCGCCAATAGTTAAAACGTATTCAGGTCTTCTAATAGAAGAATTTTTCAACAGTTTACTAATAGTTTCAGCACCTTTGCTAAAACCGTATAACTGATATTTTTCATCTATGCTGTTAATAAATTTTACGGCATCAGTGGATCGATGCCAACTAAAAAGTTTACTGCAATAACCTATTTGATTCACATATTGATTAAATGCTTGGTGGTCAAATATATCGTCGTTGCCTTTAAAGCCGATAACATAGCCTACACAGGCATACAAAGAAATGGGAAAAAATAAAATTGTTGCAAATAAAAATCTTATCATAGTTAATTGGTGGTGAGTGTGGGATTCGAACCCACGGACCTGGTTTTTGCCAAGTCTCTTTCTTAGCAGGAAAGTGATTTAAGCCAACTCATCCAACTCACCATTGTGTCAAAACATTTTAAAGAATACATTATACACTTTAAAATGCTCTGCATCCCCCGGCGGTAATTATACTGCATCAATCATCGGACTAGACGAATAATCCACGACAACATCACGCACAGCCTCCACCCGCTTCCCGACAGGGATCGTTATCGCATTGCCAGCGCCGGTTAGGTTGGACCGCAGTATCTCTACTGTGAGACTTATATTCCAAATCTCAGAACCACCCGTGCTTGTCACAGCACTTCTCATCCTCTGGGTCAGAGTATCCAGTGACGCTGGAACGTAGGATTTGCAAGTAGTTGCCCCATCGTTATAGCAACCATTCACCCGTGTAATTAAGCCGGCCGGGACTCGGTACGTCACTCGGGATACTTGACCAGCGCATTCCATTATGCTCTAAGACAGGTACTGACCCTGCTCTCTGCTCTACACTAGGTTGACCTTCGAAGTATCTTCCTAGCGTGTCTTTCTCTTGCTGACACTTGCAAAACTTATATGTCGTTACGGGTTTTTACCGTACCTGAACCTTGTTCCACCGCTATTGCACTAGAATACTAGTGTTGCCTTTCGGCATAGACTTATGTGGCGATCCCGTGCATTCTCATTACACTATGACAAAACTTGGCGACCCGTACCGGATTCGAACCGGTGTCCTCCGCCGTGACAGGGCGGCGCAATAGGCCAGACTATGCTAACGAGCCAAATTTGGTGGGGACTGATGGTAACGCTCCACGTGCCTTGACTTCACTACCTTCAGGAACGGATTTACAGTCCGCCGTAGTGGGCAATCCCCTTAAAACTAGATACAGGACGCTGTGGAGGCCAGTCGTTTAAGAGTAGGCTCGCTGCCACTCTCCTCGAAAACTCAAGTCCAACTGTGTACATGACATCCCGTTAGGTCACTTAACCATGTGTAGTTAGGATAAACAGTTGAAACAAAATTGGCGCCGTGGACGGGAATCGAACCCGCCTGAGTCTGATAGACAATCAGATGCCCTACCCAGAGGACTACCACGGCAAAACTGGTACACGATACGAGAATCGAACTCGTCTTTCCGCCTTGAAAGGGCAGCGTCCTAACCGATAGACGAATCGTGCAATAATACTTGGTGCGACTGACCGGACTCGAACCGGTACGCCATTAAAGACGACAGATTTTAAGTCTGTTGCGGCTACCAATTACGCCACAGTCGCATATTCATTATATGTAAACACATCACTCATTTCCTTCGTCGCTCGGCAATGTGTTTACATATAATGACCGCTTCACAGCGGTTTATATGTTGGATAAATTTTTAAAGAACATATGTTAATTTCTTAACATGTGTCTATTATAGCAAAAAACCGAATTACTGTCAAAAACCCTAAATTTTAGTAGGGTATGTAGTACTTCGGTTTTAAACATGGAGCACCGAGCAGGATTTGAACCTGCGGTTTTACTGTTTTGCAGACAGTTGCGTTGGGCCGCTCCGCCATCGGTGCATTATAAAACAGGATAGCTTTTGTCGCTAGACAACCATAAAGTTTAGCTAAGAATTTGCTGTAACTATCCTAAAACTGGTGGACCGTAAGAGAATCGAACTCTTACCTGAGACGTGCAAAGCCCCCGTGCTCCCATTATCACTAACAGCCCATATTAAAACTTGGTCTCGGTAGCAGGAATCGAACTTGCGCTTCAACGTCCCAAACGTCGGGTGATACCATTTCACTATACCGAGAAAAACTGGTGCGTCCTGAAGGTGTCGAACCTCCGACCCTCTCGGTGTAAACGAGATGCTCTACCGCTGAGCTAAGAACGCAAATTGTGGTAGCGGAGGGTGGATTCGAACCACCGACCTCAAGGTTATGAGCCTTGCCAGATACCTCTTCTAACACTCCGCATCAATTTTATAAGCATACAAC
>Ga0315909_10002364_pt1 | contig 24211 bp, 13 predicted proteins | sample LakEriMetagenome_11_FD_203527 | JGI IMG/M metagenome (GOLD analysis project Ga0315909, IMG submission 203527) | Freshwater fungal communities from buoy surface, Lake Erie, Ohio, United States - Buoy 2 MA125 | ecosystem: Environmental > Aquatic > Freshwater > Lake | place: USA: Lake Erie, Ohio...
TAAACAACATTTGAACTAGCAACTCTTTGTTTATCTTGACCTCGATCACCCTGTAATCCAAATCCGTGATATTTTTCAAGATTTCTATTTTTAAAATAACCATCCACTGCATTAGGATCACTTACAAATGAATTTGGAATAAATCCATCGGCTATTCTATCGTATACATCAAATCTAAAATCATTCAATTCACTTGATATACTATTCGCGTATGTTGTAGATGTCAGTCTAGTGTTTTCTTTCCTTCTTGCTAAATTACTATATGTTGCAGTTAAATATAATTTTAAAGCATCACCACTTTCCCAATCTTCTTTTCTTCCAGCTTCAATTCCTTCCAAATTAAAAGTTCCAGCATTATATGCCGTTACTCTACGAACATTTGAATTTAGTGATTTTCTAGTTGGAGTATATGGATCAATACCACGTATTCTAGCCAAAGTTTCATTTGGCATTGAAGATGATATGGATGTTATGGGTTTTGTTCCGTCTGAGTCTAATGGTCCATTTTGAAATATAGCGGATATTCCACGAATATCTCCAAAAATTCTCCTATCTGTTTTTGAATAATTATCGAGTAATACATCTGCATATGTATTTGGTTTATCGCCATTTCTATCATAGTGATTGTAAAATTGAGTTCTTCTGGCAGTATCAGGATATGCAGGATTTTTATTTGCAGCAACCATGGCAGAACTAAGATAAGATAAAGTTCCTCCTGCACCATATTGATTTGATCCAGTGGTTGTAAATGTTGCGTCTGCAAACCCACTTGGTAAATTACCTTCTGTGCTATAATATGTTAAATACGGGTGTCTTGCTCTTCTTATTTTTGTTCCACCAATCCCAAGTGGTGCATTTGGTCCACCAAACCAAGTTGATATTCTATGTATTTTAGAATGTCCTAAATATTTTTCGGTTTGTGTTCTTTCTGGATAAAGTGCTCTAAAAGAATTTGGCAATAACTCTTTCATTAAACCAATCAATCTACTATAATTGGTTTGTTGTCCATCGCTTTCTGGTGTTTCTAATGTTTTAAAATAATTAACAACAGTATCGTTTGGTGGACTTGATAATTCACGGTTTATCGTTGATGTTTCATATTTGTTTAAAGCCGCCGAATCTATTGCACCCAATATACTATGTCTTGGGATGCGTAAACCTATTGGTGATCCAGCAACATTAGCAATTAATGCAAGTGGATTATAGATTTGAGTTGGTGACATACCGAATGTTGTGAAAAAATCAGTTACCGAACCTATGCCTCCACGTGGATTGTAGTCCACATTTGGATTCATCAATTGTAAACCAACTTGTTTTGCAACAAATAGTAAACCTTTTGCAGATAATAAGAATTTACCTATACGAAATACATCCTGAACAATTCGTTCTGCAGCAGTTACAGCACCACCACGAACAAGACCTTCATCGAAACCTATACCAAATCCCCATCTCTGACCTATATCTCGTAAAACGTATGGTTGATCGAATCCGAAATCTTTATTATATGAATCATCTCTTAAATTATATTTTGTATATTGTTGATCCAAAGGTGATGGTGATCTTCTTGTAATTGCCCATTTTGCCAAATAACCTTTACTTTCCGTAACATCTTTCATTGTTTTGGCGTATGGTTTACCATAATAACTAGATTCCGCCTTTATTTTAGATTCAGGAACTTGATTGGTTAATGATGCAAAAACGGTTGTATTTCCGGAAGACCACAGTTTTTTACCGAGACCAATCGGTGAATATTCGTCACGTTGTTTTAAGAAAATTCCACCTGAACTTCTTATTGTTTGTATAGCGTTTCTTTGTGCTAAATCATAATCATATACTAAATTTGGATCTATTATTGGATATAATGTGCCATCGTAGGTTTTCATATTAACCATGAAACCGGTCAGTTTTGGGAATGGTTGAAATCCAAAAAAGTTAGTAGTTGGAATACCATTTACCTTTGATTTATTAGGACCGTTTTCAGTTGAATAAAAAGAAAATTCAGATTTTAAATAATATTGCGTTTTATCTATGAAAAATTTTCTAAATCCAGGTCTAGTTTGAGCAGTTGTCAAACCACCCAAATTATTTATAGTTATTGGATTCATTGGATTGTTTGGTTTTACTAATACACCAAAGTATCCCACCTCAGGAGCATTTTGACGATCGCCTCTCCATCCAAAAAGAGTTGTGTCTTTTTTATATTGTGACTGTAATAATCTTGTAAATGTAAAAAATCCATCTGCGTTAAAATTTGAAAAATAATCTACATTTGGTGCATTTTGTCTAAACCCATCCCAATCAAATCTTGATGAATCTATTACATACTTTGAATCATATAACTGTGCAAATGTATGGAATCCTTCTTTTGTATATCTAAATGCAGAATCAAAATAATTTATACTCGGTGCATTTACTCTACTACCATCCCAATCGTATACAGATGAACCAGAAATATATTTTGAATCATATATTTGAGCGAATGTATGAAAACCCAATTTTGTGTGTATTCCTGTAAAATCAAAATAGTCCACACTTGGTGCCTGATTTCTTGTTCCATCCCAATCGTATACAGATGAACCAGAAATATATTTTGAATCATATATTTGAGCGAATGTATGAAAACCAACAGTTGTATTTTTCTTTGTCAAGTCAAAGTAATCAATATTAGGTGCTTGGTTTCTTGATCCGTCCCAATCGAATCTTGACGATTCTGGTACATATTCAGTTGCAAGTGGAACTACGAATTTAGTAAATCCTGTTGCATTTGTGTTTCCAAAAAAATCTACAAAATTTTGTAAAGAATATTGAGCCGATCCATCCCAATCGAATCTGGATGATTGATGGACATATTTGGTATCATATAGTTGAGCAAAAGTATGAAAACCTTCTTTACTGTGTATCCCACCTATATCGAAATAATCTACATTTGGTGCATCCTTTCTAAATCCATCCCAATCATAAACAGACGATTCGGGAACATACTTTGAATCATATATTTGAGCAAATGTATGAAAACCAACTGTGGTGTTTTTCTTTGTTAAGTCAAAATAATCAACAAATGGAGCATTTAATCTTGCACCATCCCAATCAAATGTTGATGATTCTGGAACATATTTAGTGTCATATAATTGTGCAAATGTATGGAAACCCGCTGTTGTATTTTTTGCAGTTAAATCAAAGTAATTTACAAAAGGAGCTGATTGTTTATTTCCATCCCAATCATAGATTGAAGATTCTGGAATATATTTAGTATCATACAATTGAGCAAAAGTGTGAAAACCAACAGTTGTATTTTTCTTTGTTAAATCAAAATAATCTATCGCAGGTGCATTTTGTCTAAATCCATCCCAATCATATATCGAAGATTCAGGAACATACTTTGTGTCTAAAAAGGATGCAAATGTATGGAATCCAACTGTGGTATTTTTCTTTGTTAAGTCAAAATAGTCAATTGCAGGAGCTTGACTTCTAACACCATCCCAATCATATATCGAAGATTCAGGAATATATTTTGTATCTTGATGAATGGCAAATGTATGGAAACCAGCAGTTGTATTTTTCTTTGTTAAATCAAAATAATCTATCGCAGGTGCATTTTGTCTAAATCCATCCCAATCAAACTGCGATGCATCGGGAATATACTTTGTTTCTAAAAATGGTGCAAATGTATGAAATCCAGCAGTAGTATGCTGACTGTTTAAATCAAAATAATTTATAGCAGGTGCATCATTTCTAAAACCATCCCAATCGAATCTAGACGATTCTGGAATATATTTTGTTTCCAAAAATGTAGCAAATTTATGAAATCCAGCGGTTGTATGGGTAGATGATAAATCAAAGTAATTTATTTCTGGAGCAAGTTCTCTTGCACCATCCCAATCAAATTGTGATGAATCAGGAATATATTTAGTTTCTAAAAATGGTGCAAAGGTATGGAATCCGGCAGTAGTATTTGCACTTGTTAAATCGAAATAGTTCACAGAAGGTGCAGCATCACGAGCGCCATCCCAATCAAATTGTGATGATTCTGCAATATACTTTGTATCATAAAGTTGTGCAAAGGTGTGGAATCCCTCAGTTGAAAATCGTGATATTATATCAAAATAATTTACAAATGGTGCAGACTGTCTTTTGCCATCCCAATCAAATTCCGATGATTCTGGAACATATTTTGTGTCTAATAATTGTGCAAATCTATGGAATCCGGCTTTTGTATATGTTTTATTTATATCAAAATAATTAACAACTGGCGCAGACTGTCTTTTACCATCCCAATTAAATTCGGATGAATCTGTATTATATTTTGTGTCATATAAACTTACTAGTCTATTAAATCCAGATTTTGTGTATGTTCTTTTAACATCAAAGAAATCTACTTCAGGTGATGCATTTTTTTTACCAACCCAACCGAATGCAGATACATCCATTTTGTAAGCAGTATCAATTGGTCTTGTAAATGACTTAAACCCCTCTTTTGTAAATCTATTTTGAATATCAAAAAAATCTGTTTCAGGAATTTTAACAAATCCATACTCGGATGAATTTAAAACATATGCGGTTTTAAACTTTTCTGCAAATGTATTAAATCCACTTGCATTTGTATCACTAATAAAATTAACAGATGGTATAGATTTACCTTTCCAGACATAATCAGAATTTTGTTGATATTCAGAATTACCTTGTTGTATATTGGCAGTAAATCCAGATGCATTATTATTTTTAAAGAAATTTACCTCTTGTGTGCCAACAACACTATAATTTGATTTAGTAGAATCTTCATTTCTTCCAGATGGATTTGTTTTAGTAACCCTATCTAAATTTAAATCACTATTATCGTTTAATTGGTTAGATGCCAAATCGTATCTTACAGTATCTACTACTTGTTCTGGTGTTAGCTTTGCTAATACAGAATTGGTATCATATTTTGAAATTTTACCATCTATATTAAATTTTGAATTATCATTTTGTTGAACGGATGTTAAATCCATTTTATTTGGAATTATATCTGGATTAGTAATTAGTCCAGATAAAACAGTTTCAGTATTTATATCAGGTGATTGATCTTCTCTTTCAAAAAATAATTCAGAACGTTGCAATGCTATGTTAGGATTTACAACATTATTTAATGGTGAAAATAATCCTTTATTTATTACAACTGATTGTTCTGAAAGATTGTTAAAGAGTTCTGGAGCAGTTGATACATCTACATTTGGTATCGATATATTTCCAGTTGGTAAAATAATACCCTTTGATTTTATTTCGATTGATTGTGACTTTCTATCTATAAATTGATCAGGTTTTTGAATTTTAATATCTGGATTGGTTATATTATTATCATATTCAGCAACCGTATCTATCTTTGGTGAACTTTGGCTTCTATCTATAAATTGATCAGGTATGTTAGGATTCACTTTTGAAGAAAATTGAGTTTCTGATGTTGAGAATCTTTTTATTTCTATATCAGATTTATTTAATTTGGATTTAAACTGTTCTTTTCTTAATTTAGAAATTTCGGATAAAACATCTTCTTCATATACATCTATAACATTTCGAGTATCAAAATCAGTATTTACCGGAGAAAGTTTTGATACACTATTTATCAATCCACTCTGAGCAACTTTTTTTTCTATATCATCGAGTTTTGTTTGACCTAATTTTTTTTCAAGGGCGGTATAATTAGATTTTGGTTTTTTTATGTCATCAAGTTTGGTTTTGGTTAATAGATTTTGTATCGGTGTAGTTTTCCACTCGCCGATAGTTGGTCTCAACTGCGATAATTTATCAGTAATTGGTTGTAATGTTGCAAAATTATTAGCACTTGTTGTTTTTGAAGCTTCTGGAGTATTCTTGTCTTCTTTTGCAACAGTTTCACGAAATTTTGATAAATCTGATTTTAAATCTACTAATGACATTTTTTATTCCAATTATTTCCTATAAATATGTAATCAAACATATTATGGGATTTTATTTCTGAACCATTCTTCCGTATGAATTATCAACCGCAACATTATATGACTTTCTAAAATCTAACTGTGATTTTATTTCTTCTACTGTTTTTTCACCTATTTTTATTACAGTTGGTTTATTAGCAGCGTCTGCTATTACTGAAATTAATGTGTCTAGTTTTTTCTCAACATTTGCCATAGATAACATTGGTGATTGGTTTTGTGAACCCTGTCCAATTGGAGATGCAGTTTGTGAAGTTCCTATTGATGTTGCTGTTGTTGGTGATACTGTCATTGCAGTTGCAGATTGTGTTTTAGCTACACCTTTATTATCTTCACCTCCACCAAAAATCGATGTTATTCCACCCACAAGTGAATCAACTGCACCTGATATTTTAGATCCAATTCCACCACCAGAAACTTTTTCCATTACCTGTGACAGTTTATCAACATTTATATTGTTTATTGTGTCCGCCAATATCTTTAAAGAATTAGATACCTCCAATAAACTCTTAGATACAGATGACATTTTTGCAGGATCTAATGATGTCATTAATTGTTGTATTTTAACAATTGGTCCTTCTCCACCTGTTAATTTTGAAAAACCTTCTGCAAGAGCATTCCCACTAATACTACCAACAAGATGTTCTAAACCATCTCCAAATTCTTCAAGTTTTTTACCGTCTATTCCACCGAAGTTAAAGTTCTTAATCGCACTACCCAATGTATTCACTGCAGTTGCAACTGCAATAAGACCTGGAGCATTTATTCCCGCAAATCTATTAAATTTATCAACAGGATCCTCATCGAATAGTTTTCCAAGAGCAGATCCAAGACCTGCAATAGCACTACCACCACCAAATGCAGCGAGGGCACCAGCAATTGCATATATTCCAAGTGCGGCACTAGCCATTTTAGCACCGTCTATATTTTGTAATCTAATTACAGAAGTTGTAATTGTTTCGATTACTTTAGCAATAGCTTCGCCGACTTTCTGAATAATTCCACCAACTCCTTCAAAGAATGCCTTTATTCCAGGAGCGGCAGCACCGATACCCTCACCTAAAAGTTTAAATGCATACCCAAGTCCAATCATGGCAGCAGTAAATACTATTATACCAACAATTATTGCGGGGTTCATAAGTGCTTGCATTGGTGTAAAAAATGCAACAACAGCTTGACCAAGTGAACCCATTATTGATGGTAAAGTTTTTGCAGCATCTGCAAGTCCTTTCATTATTATATTAAGTATTTTCATTGCACCTTCTGCAAGTTTTGTGCCCACATCAACTATTATCTGCACACCAGTTTTCAATATCTCACCTATTCCTTTAATTAAATCATTTAATGTTGCAAGTAAATCTTTTCCAACTTCACGGAATAAATCAATTGCAGATTTAATTACACCTTTTATCGAATCTATTATAGATTTTACTTTATCTAATATTCCAGATACTATATTTTTACCCTTTTCAGCACCTTTCGTATCTGCAACACCTCCACCACCGGTATCACCCACAGGAGAAGCAATGGATTCCGCCTTTCCACCACCAATCTTTGAAAATGCCTTACCAGCGATTCCACCCATCTTTCCACCAACCTTACTTAAAGAACCCCCAATACTACCCATAATATTTTTTCCAACATCCAAAACTTTATCTTTCATCATTCCAAGACCTGCACTTATCAAACCCTTTGCAGCAAACGCACCACCAATTAATGTAACAGCTTTTAATATATCACCAAACCCGGCTTCAGTTCCTTTAACTGCACCTGTTACTTTATCTACACCATCTGTAACTTTTCCTACGCCATCGGTAACTCCCTGTGTTGTATCTTCTACACTAAAAAACATACCAAGAACAGCACTAATTGGTTTTAATAGAGAACCTATTACAGTAAATAAAACTTTTACTATGGGTATTATCCCTTTTATTATACCAGAGATAGATGCAACTATTGCATCAAAATCACCACCGGCTTCAGCTGCATCTAACATTCCATGCACCATTTCAAGTATTGGTGTTAATAATTTTGAAAGTTTTTCTTGAACTTTTTGAAGAATATCGGCCATTCTTTTCTTTATTTCTGCGGATTCTTTTTCTTTTGCCAATTGTTGTATGTAATCTTTTAATTGTGCACTACCACCTTTTGCCAATTCCTTATTTAATTCTGCAGCATTCATAGCTTGTAGTGAAGTCATTCTTTCTTGACTTATACCAAGTGTTTTTAATTTTTCAGCATTTGTAAGCATTTCTGTCATTTCTTCAACAGACATACCCATTGCCTCTGCCATAGATTTTTGGGCAAGTCTGTTCATTTTAGTAAAATCTTCCAATGAACCAGCTTGATTTAACAATTCATCTTGTAAACCAGCAATATCACCTTCGAGTGCATATTGTCTGGCCAAATCAAGATTTATATTTTTTCCAGATAAAACTCTGGCTTCCATTTCTTTTGTTAATGACGATTCAATATCCATCAAACCGTCACCAATATCTTGAACTTTTTTCAAGTCATGTCCAAGTGCCTGTGCCTTTTGAGCGGCCTTTATTAATTCTTGTGTTCCACCTTTGAATGCAACAGTAACACTTGGTGGTATTTTTGCAAGTGCTTTTAATGACTCTTTTGATGTCATTATTCCCTTTCCAAGTGTTGTTGCTTCTTTGGTTAATTGACCCATACTTTTACCAGTCATAGCAGAAATAGACTGAATGTTCTTTATTTCATCGGAACTCATTCCAAACTTTTCACTCAAAACAGTTACATCTTTTACTAACTGTTGTGCTTGTTTGTTACCACTTGCAATTTGTCCTGCAATGTCAATACCACCCATTATTTCGGAAGTAGTTTTTATACCTTTAACCACTTCTTTTGAATTTATACCAACCAATTTCATTTGACCGGCAATATCAATCGATGCATCCCTTAATGCAAATGCCTCGGATCTTGCTATACCAAATTCTTGTCCTATTTCCGCGGCTTCTTCATCGGCCTTTCCAATTGCACCAACAAGAAAATTAATTGCACTTAAAAGTAATCCTATCCCAAGTGCAGCCAAAAATTTTGGTGCTAATGCAACCATACTTTTTAATCCACCCAATCCTTGTTTGAATGCATCTTTAAAATTACCATCAAGTCCAGATTTGATTGCTTCAGCAAATTTTTTCTTTATTTCAGCAGTGGTTTTATCTATTCCCATTATTTTATTTATTTTATCACCACCTGGAAACTTATTTATTATTGCACCAGCATTTAATCCAATAGCACCAACAGCATCTGATACAGCATTTATTATATCTGCCTGTCTTTGTAATGAATCGTTTTCATTTTCAATGTCTTTTAATCTACCTTTCATCAAATCCAATGTTTTTCTTGATGCGGTATATTGTTCAGCTGTCATATTTGATTTATTTTGTTCTAAATCAGCTTCCCTAACTTTAAGATCCAATGCCACACGTGATATGTCAATTGCCTGAAATGAGCTACCATTTCCCTTTTCTTTTGCATGTTGTAATTTATCCTCGGTGTTTAATAGTTCATCTGCAAGACTTGCATTTTTTGTTTGTATATCTGCAAAATGCATTTGTTGATCAACAGTTCCACTTGTTATAGTATTAACGCTGTCTAATGATTTAGCAATAGCAGTATATGCAATATTTTGATTTTGCACATAATCTAATGTTTTAGAAGAATCCCCATTTATTGCTTTTATTAATGCAGAAGATTGTGATTGATCATCTACAAGATTTTTAACACTTCTGTTTATACCCTGTTGTTTTGAATATAATTCTTTTGACAAATCTACTTGATCCCTTACTTGACTCGTTGAATCCTTTTGAATTACAACTGTTTCGTCTAATCTTTTTTTAGAATCAATTTCTATTTTTTCTATTTGTTTTAATATTTCTTCTTGTTTTTCAACATTATCTAACCTCAACGCCTCTAATTTTAGAAGTTTTTCGGTATCACTTATTGATGTTTTTAATTGATCGCCAACCCTAGACTTAATATCGGCAATTTCTTTATCGAGTTTTAATCGTTCTGCCGTTAAGTCATTTAATTGTGATTCTAGTTTTTTTTCTTGTTCTGTTGCCATTAATCACTGCCATTAACAAAAAAGGTTTACATAGTATAAATATGTAAACCTTAAAATTATCATCTGTTAGGTGGTCTTGAAAACTTTGGTGGAGAAGCAGGCATTTTCTGTGTTTCCTGTTTTACCTGATTGTTTTCTTCATCAATTTTTTTCTTAACGAGTTTTATGTAATAATGTCTCAAATATATGGGAAGATTGTATACTTCTTCCCATGTAAAACCACCTTTACCGAAATAACATAAAGAAAAAATTTCCTCATGTAAACCTAACTTATACTCAAGTGGAAGGCCAAAAAAACGATACCTCCATAGGTATATCCATCTCCTTTACCTCACCCGTTGTTTCTGAAATAAATGTGAAAGTCATATCAAGATCGGGAGATATTTGTCTGATATACTCTCGTAGTGCCCTGGAATCTAATGCAAATAATTGATTATCAACAAAATCATTTATAGTAGCTCTACCACCTTCACCATCTACTGCAATAATAATATGTTTGAGTCTTGTTGTCAATTCTTTATCAATACCACTTCTAACCAATGTTTTATTCATTGACTTGATTTCAGCTTGAATTTGTTTTTCAACATCATGTGTTAATAATCTGAATGTTACTGTTCTTTTTGAATTTGGTAGAGTAAAATCAAACTCGTTTTTACGAGACTCAAATAAGCTGTAATCGACCTCCTTGTGCTCGATTTGAGTTAAATCTATTGTTACTTTTTGTTTATTTCCTGGAGAAAAAGGATCATCAATTTCTACCACATAATCTTTACCATAACCTAAAATTCTAGAAGCAACCATTATTGCATTCTTATCACCAACAAATAAATCGCCATAATTTACAGGAGTGACAATCAAAGACTCAAACAATTTATCTAAAACCACGCCTTGTTTAATAAGGTTTTGAGAAGTTAAAATATCTTCTTCTCTAGCGGTCATATATTTCATTTCAATAACACCTTCTGCCAGAGGATGCCCTTCTGGATATAAAAAACCTCTCGATGGCAATGGTATAATTTCTGTTGGAAAATTTGTTTTTTTAACAGATGTCTGTTTGTGTTCGGCCAGAAGTTGCGCTTTAATATCTGCATCCGAAACAGTTTCTTCATTAGCTACATTGTAGCCGGTTGGAATTTTTGTCATAACTAATCCTATAACATTATTTGTAATAAAACGTTTTATCTTACAAGTATAAATATGGGTATACCGAAAAAATCAGTATACCCGTATTCTCTATATCAATTTCAATATAATACAAGATGTATTAGTATTGGAGGATAGCATAATCGTAGGCGAGTGTAAGAGAAATCTCTACAAACGCATCGTTTGCCCAATCCATTTCACCAAAAGTTGTTGCAGTGATGAATGCCCCCTTCAATGTCCATTCTTCAACTTTATCACCAACAGGACCGAGAACGTGAAGTGTTATATCCTTCTTGTAGAAGTCAGAATAACCATCACGACCTGTTACTGATTCGTGTGACAAACGAACCCATTCCATAGTTGCCTGAGCAGCAGATGGGACAATAGGATCATACAATTTAATTGTAATGTCCTGCCATTCACCCTTACCTTTAACTTTACGTTTAACGTTTATATGATCCAAAGTAATTGGATTGAAACTTATGTTAGGTCTTCCAGCACCTTTTACAAGATATGCGGGGACACCTTCAATATACATAATAAATCGATTTTGTAACTTTGGCTCAAACGGGGTAAAAAAGATTTCCGTAGGATCAAGTAATTCAGCCATTTATATCTCCAAATTAAAAATTATCATTTCAAATAAATATATCGGTTTGAAAAAATCAAGGGGAGAGTATTTCATCTCCCCAATTAAATCAATTAAGCACCAGGAAACGCGGCACCTGTGTTTTGAATGTTGAAATCAAGAATGATAAATTCAGCAGTCTTAGCAGGTTGCAAGAACAATTGACCATAAAGTATGTTTCTATCAATTATGTCCGGCGTATTGTTACTTTCATCCATGATAACACGGAAGGCATAGAGACCTTGACGTTGTTGGATTGATTCAAGATATGGATTCACAATATTCAAGAAACGAGTTCTTGTTTGTGATGTGTTTTGTTCAAACACAAGGTATCTTGTAGAAGAAGCAATAAACTTCTTAGCAGCAATCAACAAACGGCGAACATTGATACGGTCAAGAGCAGAAGGTCTACCTTGCAATGTTTTTTGACCCCATACACAAACGCCTGTTGATGGGAAAACTGCGATAGGATTAATTCTTGCCTCATATAATGTATCTCTTTCTGCCTGAGTTAAACGTGTTTTAACTTCAATAACTTCGGTCAAACCACCACGATTCAAACCTGCAGGAGCGAACCATTCAGCAGCAACACGGTCATTAAATGCCATTACGCCAGGAAGAACAACAGATGGTGGAACCCAAACTGGTTTATTTCTATCCGTATCTATTATTTTAACCCAGGGATAATAAGTAGCAGAATAATTACTGTCAAATCCTTCAACAGTAGATACCGCAGTTGCAATATTATCATTAATACCAATTGAATCCATAATCAAAAATGCATCACCTCTGTCTTCACAGACATCATTAGCATAAGATGTTATTGCAGAATGTAATGAATGTATTACACCAGGTATGGCAACCAAATTAATATCAAATTCATCAGAATTGGATACAGTATCGAGTGCCTTCTTATATGAAGTATATCCATCTGCACCGGTTGATGAAATGTCAAATCCTTGTGTATTACCAGCTACAATATGCACACCTGTTTTCTTTTGAAGATTTGGTTTATGACCATCGAATCCACCTTGGAATGGCAACATAAACTTTCGAGTATCAAGTGAAGTGTTTGTTGTCAAATTAATAGATCCTGTATATGGACTTGTTGCTGATGGATAATTCGCACCAACACTTTGTGAATAATCACCCAAATAAAAATCTACATTTGATCCAATTGATTGTTTTGTTGAAACAGGAAGTGGTCTCAAATATGAGAAGTTATCTGTTTCACCGAAGTCATAATCAAATCCAAAATATACCCTTCTATTATATGAAGAAGCAATAGTTTGACTTGTCACGTAGCTAGCAGCAGGTGGTTGTGTGAATCCAGTTGGGATTGGTGTGCTGAGAGCACGGAATCCAAATGGAACGAGATTGGGTGAAGCAGCTGCATTAGTAACTGAATCTGTTGTTTCTACACGAATGTAATTTGATTTATTTGAATAATCACCATTGATGACAACTTTTCCTTCATCTGTAATTGTTATGTATCTATCACCGATAACTCTACCAATATATCTTGGTGAATTTGGATCCAAATTACATCTAAATTGTTCTACAACATTTGGTCTAATATCTTCATCTTGTGTTGTAAATGGTGTCTGTGGTAATTTTGATTGATCAACAAATCTAATCACTACATCAAATTCACCATATTCTGAACCAGCAATTGTTCCAGCTGGCTTTATATTTGCAATACCAACCTTTACTTCATAGTTAGCATGAATACCATGCGAAAGTGTATGGAATCTGAACAAATCTTGTGTAGTTGCACCGATTTTTTGAGACGTTACCCAAGGTGTAGATGCTTCTAAATAATCATTCGTGAAATCCCAATCTGATGGGTTTGCTGAACCAGTTTCGATTATTATGGTTGTTGTGGGATCAGCTGCCAAAGAAGCAGATGCCTTATTACCAAAAATTACATAGTTGTAAACTGCACTGGTTCCATATGGATTGTAACCATACAAATCACCAATATATGATGTATTATTTGGATCAATAGAGGCACTAAATGGTGTTCCGTTCTGACTTGTTGCATTTGTAAATGATGTATCATCAGTTGTAAATCCACCTGAAACTGTTAGGACAAAACTTCCGCTTGCATTTGCAGAAATAGTTGATTTCGCAAACAATGAATCTGCATCATCAGTATTTGAAACTACAAATGTTGGGTGTAATAAAGTAATTAAAGATTTACCCCATGAACCAGTTGCAACTATTGCAAGTGGGTGTTCTAACGAATATCCACCTGATCCCAATACACGAACTATTGTTGCACTTGGAGCATTATTTAGGTAATTTTTTACGGTGTAGGGTAAATATGATTGTTCATATGTACCGCCAAATTTTGTTGTAAAGTCTCCAAACCCGTTCACAACGGTAGGGACAAACGCAGGTCCTTTTAATGTTGGTCCTATGAGAGCCGCACCGATTGCACCTATACCTTGTGGTAAAAAGGATAAGTCTTTTTCAATCGTAAAAACTCCAGGACTTACAATTCTTTCAGTAGCCACTATTATCTCCGAAAAATTAAAGAATTAAATTCAAATATAAATATAATTAAAATTCATCAAACTATGAATTTGATGGAATAAATTTACCAGAATCTAAATCCAAAACACCATCGCCATATTTTTCATTTAAACTTTCAACAAGTTCTTTTTCTTCAATTTGTAACTTACTATAATCTTCAAAAAGTTTTGTTCTGTATTCTTTCATACTTTCAAGTCTTTTTGTTAAAAGATGTAGTTCTATTTCTACTTGTCCAATTTGAGCAGTTGCTCTCGCATAACCATTTTGTAATTTTTTTACAAGTTGAATATCTTCCTGTAAAAAATCTTTTTCTGTGTTTTGATTTGTTGTCTGATTGTCTGTAACGTCTGACATATAAAACCTCTTAAATTAATTTGAACGAATAACTAATATAAATATTAAAATTATATTTCAAAAATGTAGTAAATGATATTATTGTTTATTTATTTCATTTGTATAAACACCAGCAGATTTTTTAACTACGGCATCTATTCTATCTTTTGTCAATGATTCATAATATTCCAAAAGATCCTTACCATCATTGTTTATAGGAGTGTAATTGTTTTCATCCTTTCCAACTGGCAATTTGTCAGGTTTATTTGGATTTATTTTATCATATTCATTTTTATTTTTATCTATTGGGTTATGGTATGAATTTATTTTATCGGCTTGAGAAACATAACCATTAACATCTCTAAATGCCTCGGATGTAAAAACTATTTTATTTTCAGTAACAATTCTTTTAGTAGTCACTTCTCTTGCAACATCTTTTGGTATCAAATATCCATGAACTAATAACTGAAAAGATGTTCTTACCAATCTATCTTGTCCGGTTGTGTTACTATCTTCAATGGTTGCACCATCTATATTAGTTGAAAATTTAAAAGAATTTTTGTCACCAAAAGTTTTTCCACCAAAATAAATGAATTGTTCTATTATGTAATTTAATTGATTTTGATATTCACACCAACCAACAAAATCATAAGTTATGTCTACATAATCGGGCATAGGAGTTAAAAAATATTCATTAGATTTACCTTTATCATATAATAAACTAAATTTATCATATGGATTTGTAGTATTGTATTTTTGTTTCATTATGTAAGCAATCTGATTTGTTGTTGCGACTTTATTACGTCTCATTTCAGATTTTATTGCAACATTAGATCTACGAAAAGATAAAAGTGGAACCATAGTTTTTCCCTTTTTATCTTTCAAAAATCCATCTTTTTGTATTGATGCCCATTTTTCAGAATTTGCATATATCGTTGGAACTTGTATTAAATCTATGCCATCTTCTACTTTTAATTGTATCGTATTATCTATAAAAGATTTTATTGCAAAATCTATATCATACAATGTTATACCAAGTGTTCTAGTTTTATCTTTATCCCTTCTAATTTGGGTATGTCTTGCATCTCCCAAATCTATTCTAGGATTTTGTATAGAATTTCTATCATCAATAAAACTATCACGTGTTCTACGGAGTGGTGGTTTTCTATATTTACTGGAGTTATTCATTATATGTTACTCGGTATATCATTTACATTTAATTCTATATTAGATCTAAATTCTTCTATGTTAATTCTGGACCTTCTTGTTAAGTGTGTAGTCGCGATTATAGAAACATTGTGACCCCATTTTTCTGTAGCAAATGAGTAATCTGGATTTTTACCACCAAAAAATTGGTTTTCTTGAATTGCATCTACTTCCCAATAATCACCGTTATATTCTATCACATCACCAACTTCAACAAAAATATCAACTTCTTTAAGATACTCTCGTATAAATGCAAAAGTTGCCGCCTGTTGATAATCTTGTCCAAATTCTGTTCCTTCATATGTTTGTGGTTGATAATCTATAAGTGCAGGAACTTTTACTGGACTATAATATGTTTTTTTATCTGATTCATTGTATATGTTTGTTTTTGTATTTTCAAGAGACAACTTATACACTGCAACTTCAGTATCAATTATATCATTGATTAATTCCATATTAAATTTATGAACAAGACCAGCATCTCTTTGTCCGTGAAATAATGGCATTTTATTATCCTATGTAAATTGCTAAAGGTGTTCCATTAAGACTTGCAGCCAATGCCTCGGTTTCTAATCGTTTTGCCTCTAATAACTTTGAACGTGTCATTGTATCTAGCATAGTTCTCAACTGTTCAACCAAAGTTTGTTTTTCAGTAGTTGCTGCTGATAAAAGATCAGCAGCATTCAATGACGTTTCACCGTTTGGTATAGGTATACTGCCGTATTTACCACGAACATATCCTAACATTTCTTTTGCCAATGCAAGACCAAATGAGTATATCCATGTTTTTCCTGGAGAATTTATGTTTGAATAAATCATATAATCATACGGTGCATTTGACATATCAGAAACTTGTCCGTTTGGATATTTTAATGGATTACTCCTTTCTTCTTTTACAATATATTCAATCCAAAGTTTGAAATCTTTTGTTGGAACCGGAAACATACGAAGTTCATTGTTAATTAACTCAAAAGTAAATGCAGATTTACGCATCATATCATTAAATTCAATTGCTTGAACACGCAATAAATCTGCATACATTGGCATCAACATAAACGATACACCGGTTGAATATGCACCAAATCCAAATGTATCGAGCATCGCCTGATTACCCAAATATGGATCGTAAAAACGCATAGATGCGGGTGGAGCATAATGATGAACTCTTTTTATTTCTATTGATCCACTTGGAACTTTTACATCCCTTATTAATGAATTTAAATCATATTTTTGTTTACCTATTTGAATGTCAATGGATGAAGAATAAAATTTAACATTTCCGTTTGTAAAAGTTTCACTACCATATTCAGTTGCCAATTGTATTAGTGGACCCATTCCAGTTGATATATTTCTATGTGTCAAGTTTGTATCGGTAGAAGATCCCATGATACTTAACATATTCTGTTGTATATTAAATTGATTTACATTATATGAATACTCATATATTGCTTCTTCAAAACAAGCATAAAAATTTACATCTTGTAATTCAACATCAACTATTGGATAACCTAATCTTTTTGCACACCAGTCTGCAAACTTATCAACATCTGATTGAAATTCTGAATCAGAATCAAATGTTCCAAACGGTGTGCTACCAGTTGCAAAACTGGAACTACCAGGCCAAATAGGAATTTCTGTCATTTACTTCTCGGTTTTTGTTTCTTCAAAATACTTTAATATATCATCAACAATAGGATGACGGTGGTTTGTTTTTAATTCATAAACCCCCAATCCGTTTATTTTGTCCTTCATATTAAATAAATATGGAAGACCGGAATCTTTTTTCTGTTTCAAATCTATCTGTGATATGTCACCTGTTAGCATCATTTTTGAATTTATACCAAGACGAGACAATATCATTTCCATTTGTGCCTTTGTTACATTCTGTGATTCATCAACTATCACACAAGAATTTACAAATGTTCTACCACGAAGAAAACTTATAGGAGCAATCTCTATCTTATCTTCGGCCATCAACTTTTCAATCTTTTCTTTATGGTATAACATATTCATATTTGCCTGTATTGGAGACAACCAAGGATCCATTTTTTCTTTTATGTTACCTGGAAGAAATCCCAAATCTTCGTTTGATACAGTTGGTCTTGTAATTATTATTTTTTCTACCTCACGATAGAAAAAACATTCAAGAGCTATTTGTGTTGCTAAAAGTGTTTTACCGGAGCCAGCTTTTCCAACAAAAACTGAAATATCATCACGAAGAGCATCTGCCTTTATTTTCTTTTGTTCCTCATTCAGAGTCAGTTGAAATTGTATTTTATTTTTAATTGTTTTTCTTCCTTTTTTTATACCAGTTGTATTAAGACTTGAAATCGCTTCTTCACTCAACAAATTTTCATTGTTGTTGGTTTCCTCGTTATGTTCAGAACTCATAATGGCTCCTATAATAATTTAGAAAGGGTGTCTCCCATTGATTTTACGTCAGCTTCGATTTTGGAAAATATATTATCCAACTTCTCAACTTTATGGGTCCATTCAAAACCTACAATAGCGATAAATTCCGATCCTTTTCGTATCGGATAAACCACTGCTGATTTAGACCCTCTCTGTGAAAAAAATGCTTTGGTAATTAAGTCCTCTATATTATCTACAACAGGATATACCGCCTTATGATTTACTACATCTTCAACGAAGTTTGAGTAAAGAGACATCGGTAAGTTTTGGTATTGCTTAAACTCCGTGCTAACCCCTTCTTCGAGTGACTCGAATGAGGTTGAGAGTTTGGTCATAGATTTGCCTGTTTTGTATTTACCACCGTTATGTCTTTGAAGAATAAATGCACGCTGACACTTATATTCTTCTAACAGTTGGTCTAATATGGTTTGGATTAGTTTGGAATGAGAAATCTCTCGGTCAATCTTTTTTTGTTTATATTCACCGTATTTGTATTTGAGGAACCAAGAAAGGAAAACACCAAGAAGTGTAGCCATACTGGATACCGCCAAAGAAATTATTTCTATGTATTGAATTTGAGTTTCCATTTGTAATAAATAGCAAAGTGAAAATAAAAAAGGGTGACAAATATCACCCTTATTAAAATATATTTTTATGTATTTACTTCGTAATATAAAGCAAATTACCTTCTTTTATTTTGAATTTACCATTGTATGTAATTGATTCAGTTTTTACTTTTTCTACACTATCTACCAAATTTATACATATATTTGCTACTGTCCATATTAAAAGAGCATTTTGTATAAATTCAACAACATTGTCTGCCAACCCATATCCAGGAAACATAATATCTTTTACTATTCCTGTTGCAAACTTTTGTCCAAGTTTCTTCAATAATACTTCTAATAATTCGCCAAATAGAGTTCCAAGTAATTCAAATGCATATACACCTGGTCCGCCAATAGTTTTAGTTGCATTTGAAAACATAGATAAGAATTTTGGTCCAGCCCATTTACCAACTATTTGACCAAGTTTAGCAAAAGGAATAAATGCCCATTGTATTAATTCAATAGCATAATGAACAACTTTTCTTAATGCAGGATTTTTTATAGCATCATCAAGGTGTTCTACCGAATGTGCTTCTTTTAGTGAATTTCTTTTTAGTAATTCGTTTACAACTCTGTAATCGGATAGTAATGAATTTCTTTTATGAATTAAATTTTCCATTGCAGGTATAGCAGTCAAACCTTGTTCAGCTTCTTTTGAATCTATTTTTGGTTCGTCATCAACTGTTCCTTTTCCGGCTAATACATCTTTTTCCCAAAATGGTTTCACTATCCATTCATTATACCAATCATTTACCCAATAACCAGAGGAATCTTTTAATTGTTTTGCCTCTGTTTTTAAGTCATCATCCCATTTTAATTTACCTTTTGAAACTAAATCCTTAACCATATTTTCAGCATCTGCAGCAGTTGAAGTTTTAGCCATATTACATATTTTTAATAATCCATTTTTTGCTGAATTTATTACTTCTTGAACTAACTCTTTAAACTCTGACCAAATTGATTTTAATTTACTCCAACCGCCAGTGATTGCTTCTTTTGCCTTGTCACCCAATCCTTTCAGTCCATCCCAAATATCCCCAAAGAATCCTTCTCTCAATCTTATTTCTATTTCGTTTGAATTTGAAATTACTTTAACATTTTCATCCAATACATTTATAGTATTTTCAGATAATGTTTTTGTTTTTGTTTTTGAAAACAATACTCTTAATGCCTTTCGTTCATTTATAGTAAAAACTTTTGATTCAAGCAATGCAAGTATTGCGTTTTCATCCAATGAAACGGCAGTATTACTTGCAGTATTAAATCTTTTAGTAGTATGTCTTTCTGACATAACTTCTGTCATAAGATATTTTAACGAATTGTTTTTGTTTTGATTAGATTTCATAAGCTATATTTCCATCTTTGTAAAGTTATATTCACTATATTACATAAATATGTTTATAGAATAAAAAAACCCCATGAAAAATACATGGGGTTCAATTTATCAATATAAAGTCAAATTACTTTTTCTTCAATTTACTATTCAAAATTTCAGAAACAATTGGTTTTAGCAATTGTGTTAATTTTTCTTGAAGTTTACGTTTTTTAACTTTTTTAGCATAAGATTCTTGTAATCTAGTTTTGTTCTTTTTATTGTATTCCAAAAGTTTCTTAATAGTTGATTCCCTTAAAGGTTTCAATCCACGACGCATTTGATAATATGATTCCATTTTATCTTTAACATCTGCGGAATACGGTGGTTTAATATCTATTTCACCAGCTGCAATTGCCTTAGCAACACCATCAACTTCTTTTCCATTGATAACTGGCATTTCAATTCTTGCTGGAGCACCTGGCATAATATCTTTTGGTAATTTATCTGCATTTGCCATTATAGTTTGTTTACCCTTTTCAAAGTCACCATCACCAAGTGTTTCCATCGCCTTTGTTACGTCTTCTGGCGTTGTTTTATTGTTTTTATCGTCTGTATATCCGTTTTCTTTCCAATCGTCTATAATTTTAGCAAATACCGCACCTTTGAAATTAGCGATGTTACCTTGTCCTTTATTACCACCACGACTAAATTGACCAACCGTTACAACATTTAGAGCACTAACAAGTGCCTTACCAGGAAGTTCAATTTGAGTTGCAAGTATACTAGCACCTGGATCAGCAAGATATGTTGCTGCCCATCTATGGTGTCCATCCATAATGTACGGTGGACTATCACCCGATACTATTGATTCCAAATCCCCTCCAGGACCACCGGTAAAAATACCTGTTTTGTTTATCATACCAATTGCCATACCCAATGCCTTCTCTGGTATAATTTCAGTTTGTGCGGCTCTCAATCCGCTTGCCGGAAACGGCTTTTTAGATCCAACAGCCACATCATCTTTATCATCACCATCTTTTTTTCCTGCACCGATAGCGGCCTTTGCAGCATCTTTTGGAACTTTACTTAATGGTAAAACATCGGTAGTTCCTAGAATTTCATCGTCTTCAAACAGTCTTCTCTTTTTGTTAGTCTGTTTCATATACATTTCCCATTATTACTAAAAATACAAATTTTGTAAAAAGAGTGATCCGTTTGAACACTCACAAATAAATATAAACCAAAATAAAAAAAAACAAAAAAAGGAGTGAGAAAAATCTCACTCCTTTATTTTCACTAACCCAATATGGTTTAGATGTCACCGAGAGAATCGATTTGGATAAGACCATAGAACTCTGGACGAACAATCTTTTTCGCATAACGAGTCATCACGCCTTTTCTTGGTGTGAAGTTCGTTGGATCGTATACCAATGGTGTCATTACGAGTGGAATGTATGGAGCATACACAGCACCAGTTTCGAGGAATTGTGTTCCACGGAAACCTACAAGAACTTGGTTTTCAAGCATGTAAGGATTCTTGTAAACTGTGATACGGCCATTCAATTGACCAACTTTTTGAACACCCATTGCGAATTTCATACCTTCACCATCAACTGCATAGCCAGGCATTGATTCAAGTATTGTAGCAACTTGTGGAGAACATACTAGGAAGTTTGCACCGCCACGAAGTGTTTTCTGATGAATTGCGTTTGATACTTTTTGAATCTTTGTGCCAAGTGTTTGGAACCAAGTTTGTTGGTTAAACGCAGATGCCTGTGCTTGTTCTGACGCATAGTTTGTGAAAGCACTTGTAGCAGCATCATATGTGCGACCGATACGAGCTGACCATCTTTCTGTTGTTTGTGCATTCTTAATCAACATATCAAGAATTTCCAAATCAATTTCTTGTGAAATGTATTCAGACAACATAGATGTCAATTCAGCTTCTGCATCGATTGAGTGATATGCATTCAAATCTTGTGCAAATTCAGGTGTCCATACTGCCTTCAACTTACGTGTTTTAGCAACAATGGATTCTGAACGCAATTCTAGATTGATTTCAGGAATGTCAAGAGTTGTATTATTCAAACCATCTTCAAAGTCACCACGGCTTGTAGCAGTTGGTTGTTTCTCATAAGAGATAACAATATTTGCTGCAGGAACCGCAGAAGCAGAAACAACAAAAGTAACTTGTGAACTATTTGCAGTTGCAGTTGTATATTGTGGGAAATATCCTAAAATATTTGAACCAGAAATCTTGAAAGCACGAACTGCCTCATAATCTGCATCTGTTGTTCCAGCTGTTGCACCAAGTGAACCAGAAGAAACGGTTACTGTAAATATGTTACCACCTGCAAGAGAAGCAGAGTAAGCATTTTGGAACTCTGTATCATGTTGATACAAAGATGGTGTAGCGTGTGATACTGAACCAGTTACACAAGCTGTGTTACTAATAGTAGTTGCATGAACTGATAAATTTGCAGTTGTTGCTTCGTTGATTGAGTAACCAAAACGACCTGCACCATAAAGACCGCCTGAAGGATCAGCGTCTTTTGCAGCTTTACCAGTTATACCAAATACTGAATCTTTTTGTGTGTCTTTGCCCAAGTTAGAATCAAAACCGGGTTGTGCTGTTCCGTATTTGAAATCCAAGAAGAACACAAGACCGGAAGGCAAGTTCATTGGTTGAACGGAAACAAAATCTTTCGCAGCAATTTCAGAGAAAATACGGCGAACCAATGGAAGTGCAACACCAGCCCATTCTTCTGAACCAGCAGCTGTACCTGTTCTATTTGATTCTTCAATAAGTTGTTTTGCTTGATTTTCGAGAAGTATTGCGATTGAGTTCTTCTCATACTCGTTTTTCAAATTATCAAGAAGACCAGTCTTTGCCCATTTATTGACAACTTGCTTGTTTTCTTTGATAAGTGCCTTGTGGGGATTACCCGAGGCATTCAATAAAGATTGTATACTCATTTTGTTTTTCCTTAAAAAATTATTTTAAACCTGCTAATTTACGTAAACGATTTGCCATCATATCACCCTCATTCAAGATGTTTTTAGATGGTCTTGTGCTTGCTGTTGGTTTAGACGCAAAGGATTCTTTGATTTGTTTAACCTTCGTTGTTCTAAACGATTCAGACAATGTTGCAAAAACAAGTTTGACTTCACGAAGACTTGACGCACGATCAAAGTTTTCAATTACAGTCATTTTTTGTTTTTCGCTAAGTGAATGCTTACGGAATAACTTGTTAGAGAAAAGTAATTTTGAGTTCAAAAGATTTACTTCGTTGATTTTTGAACGCAAGAAAGAAATTACAGCATATGCTTCACGAAGTTTTGCTTCTGCCATTTCCTTTTCTTTTTCGTCTTCAGCTTCTTCAACTTTTTCTTCTTCTTCTTCCTCACGAAGAGCACGTAGAACTTCTTTGATGTCTACTTCTTCTTCATCTTCACCTTCTTCAACAGGTGCTTCTTCAGCTTCTTCTTCTTCACGAAGAGCACGGAGGATTTCTTTGATTTCAGCAACTTCTTCTGAATCTTCGTCTTCTTCTTCAACGAGTTGAACGAGTTTTTCTTTTTTGTCTTCTGTGCTGTCATCTGATGCAACTGCTGATGGTTTTTTGTTATCACCGCCACCAATTTCAGACGAATCGATGTCTTCTTCCAATTGACGAATAATTTCCATCAAGTCTTCATCCATTGTTTCTTCTTCGTCTTCACCTTCTTCCATTGGTGATTCTTCTTCTTCTTCAGCTTCTTCCATCGTTTCTTCTTCATCCTCACCTTCTTCCATTGGTTCTTCTTCGTCTTCACCTTCTTCCATAGCAGGTTCTTCATCTTCACCTTCGCTATAGAATCCGTATTCTTCTACGGGTGCTTCTTCTTCACCCTCACCTTCCTCGACTGGCTCCTCGGCTTCTGCCTCCTCTGCCAACTTTTTGGAAAGCATAGACTGCAAACGCGGAGTGAATGCCTCTTCCA
>Ga0315909_10002365_pt1 | contig 24210 bp, 25 predicted proteins | sample LakEriMetagenome_11_FD_203527 | JGI IMG/M metagenome (GOLD analysis project Ga0315909, IMG submission 203527) | Freshwater fungal communities from buoy surface, Lake Erie, Ohio, United States - Buoy 2 MA125 | ecosystem: Environmental > Aquatic > Freshwater > Lake | place: USA: Lake Erie, Ohio...
TTCGATACCCGAATTCACACTGACTAGCGGTAAATGTCTTTACCTCTTGATTCTTGCGATCAAAGGTGCGAACCCGCGCAATTACTTCGGAAACTTCGTGACCATATGCGCCAATGTTTTGAATTGGAGAGCCGCCAACAGTTCCTGGAATTCCACTTAGTGATTCGAGATTTGCTAGCCCTTTTTCAATTGTGAAAGCAACAAACTCATCCCAATCGGTGCCAGCGCTAACCGTCAGAGTTCCACCACTGCAGGCATCAATTTCAAAGGAGTTCCCGCTGGTCTCTACTTTAATTACGGTGCCAACAAATCCATTGTCACTCACCAAAATATTTGAACCGCCACCAAGAATTAGTAATGCTTCTTTTGATTCATCACAGGCTTTAACTGCTGAAATTAACTCTTCTTCGCTCTTAGCAAGAATAATTCTCGTAGCTGGTCCACCAACACCAAGCGTTGTGAAGTTCGCCAACTCATTCGCAGCCATAAGCCAAGGTTACCTGCGTGGCGACAATATTTCGGTCTTGCCCCTAAACCTTTGAAGGATTCGGTCATAGTTCTTCTTTGATTGTTCATCTCGGTAAGTTGGATCTGTGTCGTGATAACCGTGATGACGCTCCTGCTTTAACGGAAGTTCTAACTGCCAGAGTCGACCTTGGGCCTGACGAAGCTTTAGACCAAATTCCATATCTGCATTGCGATAATAAATTGCGCGGATGTTAAAAGCTCCGGCTTCAAGTGCATGTTCTCGATTCAAGCCTAAGAAATAACTAAACAGGACATCTACTTCGCCATCCCCTTTATCGTCAACACTGCGCCAGTCATCTTCGATATTGACCAGACCACCTCGCCAACCAACTGCACTAAATTCCTTCGTCGATAATTTCGAAATCGTAGGAGTAATAGCATCACCGGTAAATATTGTGGATGGATCCATGACTATTACATATGGCGAATTTGCCAATTTTATTAGGGCATTCATACCCTCGCCCCAACCCACACCTTCAGTAATTTGAACAACATAAGTGCGCTCATCTATCAGTGAGGCAACGTCACAAAGATCTGGAGTTCCCGAAATTAAAAGATAGATAGCAATGTCATCAGCTGAATTCGCCTTTGCGGCATTAATTGAGGTTATTGCATCTTCGATAAATCCATCGGCATAAATAAGAATTGTTGCCGAGAAATCCTTTGCGCTTAACTTGCGCAGATCGCCGATTCGCTTATAGACCTTGAATGGGGCGCTCATCAGATTTTTATCGCACCTTTTGCCATACCCAAGACTTTAACTTCATTACACATAGCCAAGAGCTCAATTTTTGCAATTCCATTGTTGAATTCAGTTACTTTGCCAGAAATCACAAGTGTGACGTCGGTATCTGCTGGGACAACTACTGGCTTAATAAATTTGGCAGAGAATTCAAGAACACTCTGACTACCAGAAATATCTGATAGATATTTTCCCGCTAGTGCCATCGTCAACATCCCATGCGCAATGACATCTGGCAATCCAACAGATTTTGCAAAAGCTTCATCTTGGTGGATTGGGTTTTGATCGCCACTGGCATCTGCATATTCAACTAATAACTTACGATTGATTAGAAAAGACTTTGGAGCAAGTTCAGCGCCAACTTCAATTTTATTCATGCTCGCACAACCAGGGTTGACCAGGTAGAAACTACTAACTCAGTTGCTGAATTTAAATCAGAGCGAACCGTGACGATTTCGTTACCAGAAACGTTGCGAGCGCTCTCGATGGTCGATGAGCAGTGGAGAACATCCCCGGCAACTATTGGTCTTTTGATTTCAAATTTTTGATCCCCGTGGACTACTCGTGTCCAATCAAGGCCGCTACCTTGAAGCAAGCTTTGGGATTGTTCTAGCGTTATGGAAATCGAAAATGTTGGTGGAGCAATTTCAAAATTTGTTTCGCCAATTACTTCGGCAAATTTTTGGATTGCCTCTTTAGTGACAGTTACAGAATCGGCACTAGTAAAAGTGCGCCCGACTAAGTCGGGATTCAACATCGGATTAGCGAGTCTCGCGGTGTGTTGTTGAAAGCTTGCAACGTGGGCAGAACTTCTTAAGTTCTAGTCGATCTGGATCGTTGCGGCGATTCTTCTTTGTGATGTAGTTACGTTCTTTGCACTCTACGCAGGCCATTGTAATCTTTGGGCGTACATCCGCGCTCTTGCTTGCCATAGTCGTGCTCCTTCATTTTTCTTGCGGTTAAAGACTTGAATTAAGAGCGCTAGGTTACTTCAACCTACGCAATTTGCGAAAATACGAGCATTTTCACGAGTAGCGGAAGCCGGATTTGAACCGGCGACACAACGATTATGAGCCGTTTGCTCTACCAAGCTGAGCTATCCCGCCAAGGATTTATATTGAAAAGTTATTTCAACACAAACCTAATTGTAATCGAGCCCCCCAACGGAATCGAACCGTTGACCTCTTCCTTACCATGGAAACGCTCTACCGACTGAGCTAGGGGGGCATTGCTAACAGAGGACGAGCCTACAACCACTCTGGAAATGGGAGAAATTTCGCCTGATCTTCTAGGCTTAAGTGTTAAAAGTAATTGCGAAAACGGCGCTTGAGCCAGATAAAAGGCTTAAATAGTTTTGCTAATCGTGCACCAAATCTCGCGCCTTGTTCCATCGGCGAAACTTTCAAGATCTGATTCACTGATGGTTCACCCGGTGTTACTACATCGTGTAGCGCCGGCGAAGATTCATCTAACGAATCGGCGATGATTGAAATATTTGAAACGAGAGAAATTCCGCGAACGATTTGTTCTTGGTCAACTTTGTCAGACGAGTCCATTAAAGAATCAGCTAACGCTGCGCCGGCAAGTCTTGCATCTTGAGTTGCTGATCTTGATTCGGCAATTCCTTCAGCAGATTTTATCTGTTCTGCTTTTGAACTTACAGCAAAGCTTGCGGCAGATAACGCTTGTGCAATATCGCGCTTTGACTCTTCAGCGATTCCACCTTTAACTGCTGAATCAAAGAGAGTGCGTGCGATTGTTCTTACTTGAACAACAGTATGTTCAACTGCCACTCCCCTTACATATAGTTCTTCGGCTTCATCAACCTGTGCGGTAGGAAACCATTTTGCATAACCGCGAGCTTCTTGGGATTGGGCCCGGACTCCAGGAATCTCTTCTACCAACAACCGAGCTTTTGCTAACCAATTTCCAGCTTCATCTTGCGTGTAGCCAGCTGCGACACCTTCGGACATTTCGCCTAACAATTTTGCGCACTTATTTGCGAGCGAACTTATCTTGTCAACTGTTCGACCGGCTGGCGTCTTTGCATGTGAAAAATACGAGAATGCAATTGCGACTGCTGCGCCAATCAAAGTTGAAGATAATCTTGAGAGCGCAGTGCTCTCGCTGAGTCCTGGGCCAATAACAATTAGGGCAGTTACTGGAACATTTACGGATGCAACTTCACCGAGATGTAGGGCTCTTGCAACAACTGAGCAGAGAAGCACTGTCAAAGCTACCGCGATAATTCCGAGATCAAATATTGTGACACAGGCAAGTGCAACACCGGCACCAATTGCGGTTCCGACTATCTGACCAAAACCTTCTCGAATTGATTTGTAAAGTGAGATTCGGATGCTTAGCGCACAAATAATTGCAGCAACCACACCACCATTTTTGATTAGTAAATCTCCGAGCTGCCAGGCGACACCTGATGCAATTGCCGAAACGACAATTAGGCGAACCCAGCTTCTGCGGTCGGCAAAGAGCTTTTTAACTCTTTTCACCAATTTGCGCATGGGCCAATTCTATCTGTGGCACACCCATGAAAGTTTGCGTAATATGCAGACATGTCGAATCAAATGGGTAGCGATAAGAATTATCCCGCACAGATAAATGATGCCGAGCTCGCAACTAAATTAGATCCACTCTCTTTTGAAGTTCTGCGAAGAGGTGCAACTGAGCGTCCTTTTACCGGTGAATACACCGACAGCGACAAAGTTGGAAGTTATCGCTGCAAGGCTTGCAACCACGAATTATTTAGAAGTGAGACGAAGTTTCATTCCGGATGTGGTTGGCCCTCATTTTATGCACCGACAAGCGATGATGCAGTAGAACTCATTGAAGACCGATCACTTGGGATGCGGGTTAGAACTGAAGTTCGTTGTGCTAATTGTGGATCGCACTTGGGACATGTCTTTGAAGGCGAAGGTTATGAAGTTCCTACAGATCAAAGATGGTGCATTAACTCAGTTTCACTAATTCTCGAAGAGAAGTAGTTCTACTTAGGAATTCGAAGTCCTTGCATTCCACCATCTACAACTAATGAAGTTCCGGTTGTCGAACCCTGAAGTGGGCTAGCTAAATAGCAAATTGCGCTAGCAACTTCTTCAGAAGAAACTAAACGACCAAGTGGTTGACGAGCTTCAAGTGCCTTGCGCTCTGCAACCGGATCAGCTGCTTGTGCAAGTAAACGTTGAACCCATGGCGTATCTGCAGTTCCAGGATTTACACAATTAACTCGAACGCCATCAACAATGTGATCGTTTGCCATTGCAAGTGTCAGTGAGAGAACTGCGCCTTTTGATGCACTGTAAACCGCGCGCTTTGGAATACCTGCAGTTGCGGCAACTGAACAAGTATTAACAATTGAAGCTGCTTTGCTTTTACGCAGTAATGGAAGTGCTGCCTTTGAAGCACGAACAATTCCGAGAACGTTAACGTTCAAAACCTTTAGCCATTCCTCAGAAGAGTTACTTTCGACTGTTCCGATTGCGCTAATTGCAGCATTATTAATAAGTATGTCTAGCTTGGTGATTCCTTCAAAAGCTTTTGCGACTGAAGCATCGTCGCCAAGATCGCACTGAACCCAAGTTGCAATGCCAGACATTCCACCTTCGGCTAGATCCAGGCCATAAACCGTGGCGCCGCGCTCCTTCAAAATTTTTGCAGTAGCAAGTCCGATTCCCGAACCGGCTCCGGTTACAACTGCGGTTAATCCTGCGAACTCTGTACTCATGCGTTTATCCATTCTTTGCCGGTAGGAAATGTGAAATCAGAAATAGTTTGGGCATACATCTCGCCACCGGTGCCCGGTTTCTGGGGTGGCATGTAATGCGCATTTTGAATATCTGTTGGGACAACAAAGTGCTCATGTAGATGGTCAACAAATTCAACAACACGATCAGCGTGGTGTCCAGTAACTGCAACTGCATCAAACATGGCTAGGTGCTGCACAAGTTCGCACAGGCCAACGCCACCAGCATGTGGGCAGACCGGGATTCCAAATTTTGCAGCCATCAAGATATTGGCCAAGTTTTCATTGACTCCGGCGACTCGGGTCGCATCAATCTGCATAAATGAGAAGGACTTTGCCTGCAGCATCTGCTTAAAAATAATTCGATTCATACCGTGCTCGCCAGTTGCTACTCGCACTGGTGCAATGGCTTTTGCAATAGTTGCATGTCCTAAAACGTCATCTGGGTTTGTTGGCTCCTCAACCCAGTGCAGATTTACATCGCCAATTCCCTTAATCCATTCAATTGCTTGGTTTACATCCCAAACCTGATTAGCATCGATTGAAATTTTTATATCTGGGCCAACAACTTCGCGTGCTAGACGAAGGCGACGCTTGTCATCTTCAAGATTTCCACCACACTTTAATTTAATTAACTTATAGCCATCTGCTACCGCTTGCTTTGCAAGACGAACCATTTTTTCATCGGTATAGCCGAGCCATCCCGGAGTTGTTGTGTAAGCAGGTAGACCTTCTCTTATTAATTGGGCCTCGTTCGCAGCGCGATTTGGTTGGGCTTTGCGCAAAATTTCTAGCGCTTCTTCTGGTGTAAGCGCATCGGTGATGTAGCGGAAATCAATAAGTTCAACAATTTCTTCTGGTGACAAATCCGATAAGAATTTCCAGAGTGGTTTCTTTGCATGCTTTGTTACTAAATCCCAGGCAGCATTTACGACAGCACCAGCGGCCATCTGAGTTACACCTTTTTCTGGTCCGAGCCAGCGGATTTGTGAATCTCGAACCAAGCTGCGAGCAAAATCGCCCATGCTTGTTGCAAGATCTGCAATATCTCTGCCCACTGCATATGGCGCCAATAATTCAATTGCATCGCACTGTAAATCATTTCCGCGACCACAAGTAAACACAAAGCCATGGCCTTCAAGGTTTGGATCATCGGTTTCAAGGATTACAAGTGCTGCTGAATAATCTGGTTCCTTATTCATTGCATCAGAACCATCTAAACCACGTGAGGTTGGAAATCTGACATCGATAGTTTTAAAGCCAGTAATCTTTGGCATGTCATCCCTTTGCGGTTTTAGATATGAACGCTTCGCTTCTTAGCAAAAATCCTATACGATAATTTTCATGGCGCGACATAACCAGAAAATTGGCATGAAGCGCGTAGACCTTGAATTAACCAGGCTAAGCCTCGGAACCGCACCGCTCGCTGGATTATTTAAATCAGTCGATATTTCCGAGAGCGACGAATTGATTCATACCGCTCTAGATAATGGGATGAATTACTTTGATACCGCTCCACTATATGGACACGGTCTTGCTGAAAAGCGCCTTGGTCGAATTTTGAGTAACGTCACGAAACCATTTGTCCTACAAACTAAAGTCGGCCGAGTTCTAAATTGGGTTGAAAAAGCCGATCCAGTCCCCTGGTTTCCGGATGCAGATCCACATATCCAGCCAGTCTTTGATTATTCCGCTGATGGCATCAAGCGTTCGCTCGATGAAAGTTTAAAGCGATTAGGTGTTGACCAAATTGATATTGCTCTGATGCACGATGCTGAAAACCATATTTCAGAAGCAATAAATATTGCATACCCGGTTCTGGCAGATTTGAAGCGTCAAGGAATTATCAAAGCGATCGGAATTGGAATCAATTTTTGCGATGTGGCAATTGAGATTATGAAGAACGTTGATCTTGACATCGTACTTCTGGCAGGGAGATATACCCTGCTTGACCAGAGCGCCCAGAATAAATTATTGCCTTATGCCTTAGAACGAAGAGTTGATATCACTATTGGTGGCGTCTTTAACTCTGGAGTCTTAGCAGATCCAAAACCTGGCGCTACTTTTGAATACCTACCTGCGTCAGATGAAATCATCAAGAAGGCCCAAGAAATTGGCGCCTTCCTTAAGAACCTTGGAATTCCGTTGACTGCCGCAGCGCTGCAATTTCCACTTCGCCATCCGGCAGTTACCTCGGTCTTAACTGGCTCTCGAAATAGTAAAGAGTTGTTAGCCAACGCGGCTGATTTTGATTTAGAACTTCCAGAAGATATCTGGAACCAGCTTGAAAACGCTGGCCTTATCGAAAAGATGTCACTATGAAATTCTCAATCATCGCAAGCCAGACAAATACATATCAATTTGCAGTAACGATTGATGGAGCCCACTCTGCAGTCGAGAAGATTCCAACTTTGACCCAAGCTATGCATCTGACTTTGGATGAACTGAAGAGCGCTGTAAGCAAAACATCTGGAGCCATAACTGGAAATTTAGTTGCCCCAATTTCACCTGAAATTGAGTTGTGGGGTGCGGGTGTTACTTATCTTCGCTCCCGCGATGCTCGCAAAGAAGAATCTGGGGTTCCTGATGTTTATCAGCGAGTTTATGAAGCCGATCGCCCAGAGCTCTTCTTTAAATCCAATGCAGTACGCGCCCGTGGAACAAATGCACCAGTTGGGATTCGCTATGACTCAGATGCCTCAGTTCCAGAACCCGAAGTTGCGATCTATATAAATAGGTATCGCGAAATCATTGGATATGCGATCTGCAACGACATGACAGCGCGGACAATCGAAGGTGAAAATCCGCTCTACCTTTCGCAGGCGAAAATTTATACTGGATCAACTGCAATCGGCCCAGACATAACTCCAGCCTGGCTTGCGCCAACACCTGCTGAAATGAAAATCAAAGCACGAATTCTGCGAGGCACCGCAATTGCTTGGGAGGCCGAGACTTCACTTGCCGCACTTAATCGAACCCTGGAAGATTTGATTACCTATCTATTTAGATGCCAGGACTTCCCGCATGGCGTAATTCTTTCTACCGGCACCGGCATTGTTCCACCGCTGGATATCTCACTTGCCGCAGGTGATGTGGTCGAAATAGATGTTGCTGGTATTGGTAAATTAATCAATCCGGTCGAAGTCATTGTAGAAAGGCGCTAATCAATGAGCAAAATTGTGGCTTGGGCCCAATGGCCGGATTTAGCAGTGCCCGAAAATGTGGAACTTAAATCTCCTGCGAATTTTCCACTTGATACCTCAGACCTTTCGCAAGTTGAATTCTATGTTCCTTCTTATATGGGAGGCGCTGCTGCGCTTTCATATGCTGCAAAAATGCCAAACTTAAAATATCTTCAGATGCCAAATGCTGGTTATGACGATGCACTTGCATATCTCCGTCCGGGGCTAACACTTTGCAATGCCAGCGGTGTTCACGATGCATCAACCGCCGAACTTGCAGTTGGACTTGCTCTTGCATCTAGACGCGGCTTTCCAGAATTCATTCGTGACCAGATTGCTGGGACTTGGGATCATCGCCGGTTCACATCACTTTCAGATAGCAAGATTGGTGTAATCGGTTTTGGTTCGATTGGCAAGCAAGTGGTCAAAAATCTTTCGGGTTTTGATGTGAGCATTATCAGCTTCTCAAAATCAGGACGAGATGGTTCAATCAAAATAGATGAACTCGACAAGCATCTTCCAACCCTAGATATCGTAATTCTAATCTTGCCGCTTACCGATGAATCACGACATATGTTTAACAAAGAGCGGTTAGCAAAGATGAAGGATGGGGCGCTAATTGTTAACGTCGCTCGTGGTCCAATTATTGAAACCGAGGCGTTGATTGCTGAGTTAAATTCTGGCCGAATTTATGCTGCACTCGATGTTACTGATCCAGAACCACTCCCTGTAGGCCATCCACTTTGGAAGGCTAAGAATTTACTGCTCGTTCCACATGTTGGTGGAAACTCAACCGCATTTGAACCTCGAGGCCGCAAATTAGTTGAATCCCAACTTAAGTTATTGTCAGAAGGAAAACCGCTTAACAATATTGTCGCCGTTGGATAATTAGATAAAAAAATGCGCATCGATTCGCACCACCACCTTTGGGATCTTTCAATCCGAGACCAAGAGTGGATTACCGGTGATGAGATGCAGCCAATTCGTAGAAATTTTTTGGTCTCTGATTTGCGAGATGCGATTGTTGACTCACGTATCGACAAGACAGTGTTAGTCCAGACAGTCACTGACTATTCCGAGACCCCAGAGCTTCTAACAATTGCGCAATCCGAACAACTTGTCGGAGCAGTTGTGGGTTGGTTACAAATTGACGCTCCGGATGCCATCGCACACCTGCACCAATACCTAGATTTACCTGGCGCAACTTATTTAAAAGGTATCCGAGATATTGCCCAAGATCATCCGGACCCAAATTACTTGGCCAAGCCCGAGACGATTGCAAATGTAAAGAAGCTCGGAGAACTTGGAATCACTTTTGATTTGCTAACCAAGACACCAGAATTAGCCGCGGCAATTAAATTAGTTCGGGCCTGCCCAGATGTGCAATTTGTTATGGATCATATTTCGAAACCATACATTGCAAAGAGAGAATTAGAACCTTGGCGAACTTTGATGAGTGAACTTGCAACTCTTCCAAATGTTCTCTGCAAAGTTTCAGGATTAGTAACAGAAGCAAATTGGAAAACTTGGGATGTAAATGATTTCAAACCATACATTGATCATGTAATTGAAATCTTTACGCCACAAAGATTAATGTTTGGTTCAGATTGGCCAGTTGCAAATTTAGGTGGAACGTACTCTCAAATTGTTGAATTGGCCGAAGCCCTAACTTCTGGACTTAGTCCAAGTGAGGCCGAATTCTTCTGGCATAAAACTGCGGCTGCCGCCTACCGCCTTGCTTAATACCGCAGATACATAGGTAACGATTTGATAACAAAGGTCACCTAAGCCTGAGATTTGGGTTTCCCACATGGACGCGGGCACCCCATCCTTAATAGGGTTCTGCCACAGCGATTCCGCTGCTTTCGAAAGGAAACATATGAAGAAAGTTCTAACTGTCGTTGCTGTTGCATCAGCAATGGCGCTAGTTGTCGGAACAGGGTCTGCAGTTAACGCTGCTAACCACAAGAAGGCAATAAAGATTGAATTAATCTCAAAGGGAGAAACTGCAGAATTCTGGCAGGCAGTTAAGAAGGGTGCAGAAGACCAAGCTAAGAAGATGGGCAACGTAACTGTTCGCTTCCAAGGTCCTGCAACTGAAACAATGATCGATGTGCAACTTTCAATGCTTGATGGTGCAATTGCCACTAAGCCAGATGCAATCGGTTACGCAGCTCTAGGAACAACAGAGTCTGTTTCACGCCTTGCAAAGGCAAAGGCAAAGGGCATTCCTGTATACATGTTCGATACAGCAGCAGCTTGCAAGGGCAAGCTTGGACCTAAGTCAAAGTGCGCACTTGGCGTTGCTTACACAAACAGCAAGGCATCAGCATCACTAGCAGCTGACAAGATGGCTGCACTTCTACCAGACGGTGGAAAAGTTTTGGTTGTTGGTCACACACAAACAAACCAAACAGGTACTGATCGTCGCGATGGTTTCGTAAACCGCATCAAGGCTAAGTATCCAAACATCACACTACTTCCTGTTCAATATGCAGAAGGTGGCGACCAAGCTAAGGCACAAGATGTTGTTGCTGCAGCTCTAGTTGCTAACAAAGATCTAAAGGGTATCTTCGGAACTAACGAAGGTGTTGCAATTGGTGCTGGTCAAGCATTCAAGGCAGCTGGTATCGCTAATGGCGCAGTGAAGCTAATTGGATACGACTCAGGTAAGGCTCAGATCGATAACATCAAGAGCGGCCTACAACAAGGTGCAATCACACAGAGCCCATTGGGTATCGGAGCGAAGACTGTTAAGGCGCTAGTTGATTACGTGCGCAGTGGCATCGTTCCAAAGCCACTCATTGACACAGGCTTCTACTACTACGATGCTACAAACATCGATAAGCCAGAAATCAAGGGAAACCTCTACCAGTAATTCGAATTTCTTCGAGTAACTAGTAAGAAGTAAAAATTATGGCCGGGAGCAATCCCGGCCATAATGCTTTAAGATTCTGAAGGTGAGTAGAAGTAGATTTATTAAGTAACGGGGGAACTAATGGCAACAACTCAACTTTTATCCTTAACGGGTGTAAGTAAAGAGTTCCCTGGAGTAAAGGCACTTAAAAATGTGCACTTTGATTTAAACGTGGGTGAAGTCCACGCAATTGTTGGTGAAAATGGAGCCGGCAAGTCAACGTTAATGAAGATTCTCTCCGGAATATATAAGAAGGACACCGGAGATATTGTTTATCTCGGTAAGAGCGTAAATGTTTCCAGCCCATTAGAGGCCCAAAAATTAGGAATTAGTATCATCCATCAGGAACTCAACTTGATGCCAGATTTAACAGTTGCAGAGAACATCTTCATCGGTCGTGAAGTTCGCCGAAGAGGCCGAATCTTCTTAGACAATCGAAAATTAAACAAAGCTGCAAAACTTTTATTGGAGGAGTTAGGACTGACTCTCGATCCAAAGCAGAAAGTTGGCGAACTCACAATCGCCAAACAACAGATGGTCGAAATTGCAAAAGCGGTTTCTTATCGCGGCGAAGTAATAATTATGGATGAACCAACATCCTCTCTTACTCCTGCTGAAACCGAAGCCCTTTTTAAGATTATTCGATCCCTCAAGGCTTCTGGGAAAGGTGTTGTTTATATCTCGCACCGCTTGGAAGAGCTAAGCCAGATTACGGATCGGATTACAGTTATTCGTGATGGTGAATATGTTAAAACTTTGAATACTTTTGAGACCTCAATTCCAGAAGTTATTACACTCATGGTTGGCCGCAAGGTAGATCAAGATCAACGTCCAGAAGCCCGCCCCCTTAGTGGTGAAGTTGTTTTAAAGGTAGATGGAATTTCAGATTCGAGACTTTTAAGTAATGTCTCCTTTGAACTTCGAGAAGGAGAAATTCTGGGATTTGCCGGCTTGATGGGTGCCGGCCGCACCGAGCTTGCTCGCGCACTCATCGGAGCAGATCCAAAGACTGCAGGAAAGATTTATCTGCGCGGTAAAGAAATCAAAATTAAGAGCCCTTCAGATGCCGTTAAATCTGGAATCGGATATTTATCTGAAGATCGTAAGAAGTATGGGCTTTTATTAATTCAAAATATAACTTTCAATGTAATTCTCTCTTCAATCCCAGCTTTCTCAAATAAGTTTGGCTTTCTAAAAACAAAACCAGCCGGTGCGATAACAAGAGAGGCAATTAAGCAGCTTACAATTAGGACTCCCTCTGAGAATCAATATTTAAAGAATCTTTCAGGTGGAAACCAGCAGAAAGTCGTAATTTCTAAATGGCTAACACGTGATTGCGATATTTTGATATTTGATGAACCGACTCGTGGCATCGATGTTGGCGCTAAAGATGAAATTTATAAATTGTTAACAAAGCTCGCCTCGGAGGGCAAATCAATCATCATGATTTCCTCAGAACTTCCCGAAATTCTTCGAATGTCAGACCGGATTGCCGTTATGTGTGAGGGCAAGCTAACTGGCATCTTCGACAATAAAGATGCCGACCAGAACAAAATCATGCAATATGCAACGAAATTCCGCGACTAGATTAAAATTTTAACGATACTAGGAAAAGAGAGAGCAATGAGCGATACAGTGAAAGTGGCCAAAGGCGAGAACAGAGTTGCTGCCTACGCTAAACGTGAGATTGGTCGAGTCCTTGCACTTGCAAGCCTCGTTGTAATTTTCATCTTCTTCACGATAATGCGTCCAGTTTTTGCCTCATGGGAGAACGTCTCTGACGGAATTTTAATGTCCACTGTGGTCATTGGTCTCATGGCAATCGGAACAACCTTCGTGATTATTACCGGTGGTATCGATCTCTCAATTGGAACAACTACTGCACTAGTTGCGGTCATTGTGGGCAAGCTTGTTCAAGGCCTAGGTCTAAATGTCTGGGCTGGAATCCTGGTTGGAATCGTTGTCGGAGGCATCTGTGGTGTAATCAATGGTCTCTTGATTACAGTTTTAAAATTGCCACCATTTATTGCGACTCTTGCCACGATGAAGGCGGCGCAAGGATTAGCACTAATTATTTCTGACCTAAAGCCAGTTATGTTCACAGCAGATGTCAAAGGCTGGGATGCAATTGCAACTGGAAATATAATTCCAAATTTACCGAATGGCGCGCTGATCCTCTTTGTGGGCGCAATCATTGGTTCAATACTTCTAAATAAGACTGTTATCGGCCGATACACATTCGCTATTGGTTCAAATCAAGCAGCAACAGAACTTTCTGGCGTCAAAGTTAAAAGTTGGACCATCGCAATTTATGGTCTTGGTGGCCTTTATGTTGGAATGGCAGCAGTTGTTCTAACTTCACGTCTTGGTTCTGCCCGTCCAGATCTAGGTCTTGGATACGAACTTGAAGCTATCGCTGCAGTAATCATCGGTGGAACATCGCTCCTTGGCGGTAAGGGAACAATCAGCGGAACCATTATTGGCGCTTTGATTATGTCGGTTCTTGTAAACGGGCTTCGCATTCTCGAACTTCAGCAAGAATGGCAATATGTAATTACCGGCATCGTTATCGTCCTTGCAGTTTGGGGAGATAACGTGCGACGACGCAAAACCGGAGAAATAAGCTAGCGATTCACCTTGCGCGGGCCTAGACCCGCACTTACCCTTAAGTAATTGCAAACGATGAAAAGGGGCATTGTGAAGTACAAATCAGTAAAAGGTTTACTCACAAATGATGAGTCGCTTATCCCAGTTTCTTTCATAGATAAGCTCGAGGATATTTTGCATGGCTTCCTTGGAATAATCCTCTTCATTATTTCAATCCTGGCTGCTGGCTACAGTTTGCAGCGCTTGATTGAGACTCGCCCATTCTTTCCATTAGGAATGATTCAGGCAATAAATGACATTCTCTTTGTTGTAATTATTCTGGAGATAATGCGAACTGTAATTGTTCGTTTCACTGATGGAGTCTTCCAATTAGATAGTTTCTTGATCATCGGTGTGATTGCAGCAGTGCGACATATTCTTACTGTCGGAGCATCACTTACTATGGAGAAAGAGAAGACAACCGAATACTTCAATCGTGCTTTAATTGAGATGGGTGTTAATACTGGAATTGTTCTGGCACTTGTCTTTGCGCTCTTCTTATCTCGTGCGGCGCGCAAAGGTAACCCTGTCAAATAATCCTACCGCTAGCCTAACAAGTGCTTTTTTGGCAGATTTCTTGGGAAAAATCATTGAAAGAATCGTGGCTAAAAGGTAGCCTTCCAGCCTTGTCGCAACTAGATTTGCGTCTTAACCTAGCTAGCGAGGAGTGAAATTTAAGTTATGTCAGATTTCATCCAATATTTTTTCAATGGCCTCGTTGTTGGTTGCATCTTTGCAATAGCTGCCGTTGGAATTTCGCTTCTTTACAGCGTGCTCAGGTTGGTAAATTTTGCAGCTGGTGACTTCTTAACACTTGGCGCATTTATAACTTATTTTTTAAGCGTTACTTTAGAACTAAATTTTTTCCTTTCAATAATTGTTTCAATGCTTGCAGGTATGGGAATAAGTTGGTTCTTAGAGTTAGTTCTATGGCGAAATTTGCGACGCAATAAGGCAGGAACTCTGGCTTTATTCTTAGTCGCGACTGGCGTGGCGCTGATGTTGCGACCAATTATTCAATTTGTATTTGGAACAGAAACACGTAAGTTCAATATTGATATTCTAAAAACTTATGATTTCTTCGGAGCCCGAATTCCACAAACCCAGTTACTGGTTTTAATCTTCGCTTCAGCATCAATTTTAACTATCGCTCTCTTCATCGCTAAAGCACGAATCGGAAAAGATATGCGTGCGTATGCCAATAATCCTGGACTTGCTTCAGTTTCTGGAATCAATGTAGATCGCGTAGTTCTTGCGACTTGGTTAATTTCTGGAGCATTGGGCTCACTCGCTGGTGTTTTCCAAGGACTTGTTCAAGGTCAATTCAATAATGCGATGGGCGAAACTTTGCTTTTATCTTTCTTTGCCGCAGTAGTGCTTGGAACTATTGGTGATGCTTATGGAGCGCTAGCAGGTGGATTGCTTCTGGGATTAATTATGGAGCTTTCACAGTTAGGTATCTTCTTTGGCGGAGTGCCAAGTAATTACAAGCCAGTTGTGGCCTTTGCAACGCTGGTTCTAGTCCTGCTCTTCAAGCCTGAAGGAATATTTGGCTACCGAGCGAGAAAGGTCTAAGCCATGGAAGCATTTATACAACCAGGATTTTGGATTTTCGTTTTAGCCTTAGCTGGTATTTACGGAGTTTTCTCATTAGGGCTTCAAATTCAGTATGGCGTTGGTGGGATCATGAATTTTGGCCATGTAGGAATGATGGCGATCTCGGGTTACACAATCGCAGTGCTTGTCATTAAATACCAATGGAGTTTTTGGTGGGCAGCACTATTAGGAGTTGCACTTGCCGCGTTATTGGGCGCGCTGTTAGGGCTAACAACTTTACGATTAAGTGGAGATTACTTTGCAATTGCCAGTATCGCCTTCGCTGAAATCGTTCGATCCTGGATTCTCAATAGCGATGGCATCACAGGCGGTACACAGGGCACGCTTGCAATTCCAAGTCCTGAGGGATTTGGTGGTTACACCAACCAACCAGATGTGATTTTAAATTGGATTTCAGATCGCTTGTATCTAATTATTGGCGATGAGGCCTCTCGAGATTTATCAATGGTTCTGATTGTGTGGCCATTTTTCTTCCTATTCATTTGGCTCTCTTCCAGGTTACAGAAAACATCGTGGGCAAGAGTTCTCCGGGCCACTCGTGAAGATGATGATGTCCCTCGTTCGCTTGGAAAGAATGTATTTCGTTTTAGACTTCAAACCTTAATTATTGGCTCTGTCTTTGGCGGAATTGCAGGAGTCTTCTGGGCACTGCAATTTGCACTATTGGCCCCAGAAGATTTCCTTCGAATTGTGACTTTCTACGGCTGGATGATTCTGATTCTCGCCGGTGCCAGTCGAGTTAAAGGGTTGTTTATTGCAGCTATCTTCTTCGGCTTCCTGTATGGCGCGACAAGATTCTTGGAATTTTGGCCGCTCTCACTCCTCTCATCACCAGAAAGAGCATATCTTCGCGTCTTCTTGATTGGTCTAGTTATCGTCTTACTTATGGTCAAAAGACCTCAAGGCTTATTTGGTAAGCGCCAAGAAATGATTTTGGAGTAAGCATGGAAACTACAAAGACACTTGATTCTGCAGTATTGGATGTAAGGAATATTTCAGTAAGTTTTGGTGGCGTTAAGCCAGTTCAGAACGTTAGCTTTACCATTAAGGAAAATTCTTTTACCTCTGTTATCGGGCCTAATGGCGCGGGTAAAACCTCGCTCTTTAATCTGTTAAGTGGAATGAACAAAGTTGATTCAGGAGAGATCATCTTTAGGGGAGAAGCTATTCAATCAATCCATGCTCACAAGATTGCACAGAAGGGGCTAGTGCGCACATTCCAAGGAGCAAAGGTAATTCGAAGACTTACCGTTGCCGAGAATTTAATGATGGCAGTCCAAGGTAATCCCGGAGATAACTTGATGGGCTTTTTAAACCCAAGAGCGCGTAAATCTTTTGAAGCTAAAGCTCGAGAAGAAGCGATGCGCCGACTTGATCAAGTTGGCCTTACAAAGTTTGCCGATGAATATGCTGGAATTCTTTCAGGTGGCCAACGCAAACTTCTTGATTTATCTAGAGCTTTGATGGCAGACCCAAAGATGTTGCTTCTAGACGAACCATTTGCCGGGGTAAATCCAACCTTGGTCGAGAAACTTTTGACTGTGTTGGCTGCACTTAGAAAAGAGCAGTCAATCACATTCTTGTTAATTGAACATGACCTAGAAACGGTAATGAATATTTCTGATCGGGTTATTGTGATGGCTGACGGAAAGATAATTGCAGATGGCTTGCCAAATTCAATCTACGAAAACGATGTAGTAATTGATGCCTACCTAGGCTCTCGCCGAAAGGATGCTTAGATGGCTAATAACGATTCAAGTAATTCATTATTTACGGTTTCGAACCTGCAAGGTGGTTATGGCGATATCCAAATCCTAAATGGTGTCTCCATTAATGTTCCTGAGAAGAATATTGTCACGATCGTAGGACCAAATGGGGCTGGAAAATCCACCATATTGAAGGCCGTTTACGGAATCGCAAAAGTTACATCCGGATCAGTAACACTGAATAAGGATGGTGTTGCTATTGATGTGCTTGCAACAAAGCCTCACAACTTATCTAAAATTGGCGTGGGCTATGTGCCGCAGATTGATAACACTTTCCCGGCTTTAAGTATTGATGAGAATCTTGAAGTTGGATATGTGAATTTCACAAACAGATCATTAGATGAAATTCGCGAAGAGATCTACGGAAGTTATCCTGATTTAAAGAAGCGATATAAGGATCGTGCCGGAACTTTGTCCGGAGGTCAGCGACAAATGTTGGCAATGGCCAGAGCACTCATGTCTTCACCTAGCATTTTGTTGCTTGATGAACCTTCTGCTGGCTTAGCACCTGCGCTAGTTGATCAATTATTTGATGACCTGGTTCGGATTAACCGTTCTGGTGTAACAATTTTGATGGTAGAGCAGAATGCACGTCGCGCACTAGCAATTTCTGATTACGGATATGTTCTCGATATGGGGCGCAACCGTCACGAAGGTGTGGGATCTGCCCTCGTGGATGACCCAGAAATCGTAGGGATTTATCTCGGTAAGAAGTAATTGTTACCAAAAAGTTATAACTTCTCCGCGTAGATATTCTCGAATTCCTATCACCTTCTCAAAAATACCCTGGCGGAACCCTATTATTTTTCTATGATTGAAGTTACATTTGTCGCGATATGTAGCCACTTGCCTTAACCTAAAAAGTTAAGTTAAACCTAGGAGAGATATGAAAGCTAAATATGTAATATTTGCTTCAGCAATTGCTTCGGCACTTGTTGTTGGCTCACTTCCAGCCCAAGCTGCTGGTGTTGATATGAAGATCGGTACTATTCACCCACTTACAGGTGGAAATGCTGATTATGGTATTGGTCTGACTTCTGCTGCAGAATTTGGCGCAGAGCAAATTACAAAAGCTATGAAGGCCGCAAAGGTAGCTGGAACTTGCAAGATCACTGCTTCAGAAGATGATCAAGCAACTCCTGCACTTGCAGTTGAAGCAGCAACCAAGCTTGTAAAGAGCAACAAGGTAAATGCAATTGTTGGACCATTAACTTCTGGTTCTACAGTTTCTGCAGCCCAATCTGTGACTGTGCCAAACAATGTGGTCATGATTGCAACTGCAGCTTCAAGCCCAACAATTACAAAGTTTGCGGACAAGGATCTTCTGTTCCGTACCTATCCATCTGATGCTTTCCAAGGCAAAGTTATTGTTGCAGCCGTTCAGAAGAAGTTCGGCAAGACAGTTACCTTGAGCATTGGTGCGAGAAACGATTCATTCGGAACTGCTCTTGCAAACGTTGTAACTAACGAATGGGTCAAAGGCGGCGGAGACATCGGACGTAAAGTTCTATGGAACCCAGAGAATGCAACATTTGATTCTGAAGCAAAGCTTCTAACTGAAGGTTCACCAGATGTTTGGGTAATCGTTGACTTCCCAGACACATTTGCAAAGGTTGGACCTGCATTGGTTCGTACCGGCAATTGGGACCCAAAGAAGACATTCTTCACAGAAGCTATGTATAACGAAGACGTCATTAAGACAATTGGTGTCGACATAATGGCAGGCGCTAGCGGCACTGCTGCTAAGTCAATTGGTATCAAGTCTGACAAGTGGAAGGCTGATCGTAAAGCCGCAAAGCCATCAACTAAGGAAACTTTCGTTGATGCTTCAGCCTACGATGCAACAGTTCTACTCTGCCTTGCAGCAATCCATGGAAAGAGCAACAAGGCCTCAGTTATCTCAAAGAGCCTTCGCGCTGTTTCAGGTGCTAAGGGTGGAGCTAACATTCCATGGACCAAGCTAACTGATGCCGTTAAGGCAGCAGCAGCAGGTAAGAGCTTTACCTACCAAGGTGCTTGGACCACTGCAAAGTTTGACGCAGCCGGTGATTCAAGTGGAGCACTATTCCGCGTATACAAAGTTGCAGCTGATGGAAAACTCAGCTCTAACGATGCCGAGGATGTACGCTTCTAACTAAATCCTAAAATGTCAGCTTTTTGCTGATAGCAAAGGATTATCTTAAAAATTAGGCCCTAGTAAATCTAGGGCCTAATTTTTTTTCTTATTATTTGATTAGAAAAGAGTAAAATACAAATCATGCCTTTGCTATCGCCTGGAAAATTGGCCGGTCATCCAGTTTCGATGGCTGTTCTAGATTTTGGACTTTTTACAGTTCATGCCAATGGCAGAATTATTGGAATACCTGGATTCTTAATTGAAACAAGTGCTGGCGAAAGAATTCTTATTGATACCGGGTTCCCAGAGAAGTATGCAGAAGATCTCCAAAAAGCTTCGCTAGAAGATAACTTAGGCGAGTTCGGCGAGCTTCTGGAACTTACTTACGACAACCAACCTGCAGCTCAATTAGCGAAACTTGGATTGACCAAGGATGACATTGATTATTTAATCATCACCCACACTCATATTGATCATGTAGGCAACATAGATGGATTTCCAGGTGTGCCAATAATTATGGGAAAAGCGGAGCGAGAACTGGAACGCCCTATCTATTGGAGAGGTAAAAAACCTTTAGAGTGGCCAGAGGCTGAATATCTGTTGATTGATTCGGACGTCGAATTTGGAGCCAACTTTAGAATTCTGCATGTGCCAGGGCATACGCCAGGTGAGTTATCAATACTCCTCACGCTCCCTAATACTGGTTCTATTCTCTTGACCAGTGATGCTATTTCTAGAGAGTCTGAGATAAGTGAGGGTTGCCTAGATGCCACAGATCCAGCCCAGGCGATAGCGAGTGCTACACGAATATTAGATTTAGCTAAAGAACACGATGCTTATGTTATTTATGGTCATGGACCAGAGCAGTGGAAAGAGTTAAGAAAAGCCCCTGAAATCTATAACTAATTTAGTTCTTGTTACCGGACATCTCTTCCCTGATTTAAAATAATTACATTTCCGCTCGAAACATCACCAGCACTTGAAATCAGAAAGCCTACCCATGCAGCTATCTCATCTGGCTTCATGGCAGCGCCTCGCGGCATTTGAGAGATTGCCTTACTTAATATCTCATCGCTAAGAACTTTAAATAATGGTGACTCGGTCATTGCAGGGGCAATTGAATTTACCGAGATTCCTTCGCTGGCATATCTGCGGGCCAAATCCTTAGTTAAGGTATCCATCGCCGCCTTACTTGCGCGATAGTGCGGTGGATCAAATACATCGAAATTGTAGGCACCATTTGACGAGATATTCACAATTTTTTTGATTCCTGGGCGCTCTAACATCAACTTAACGGATTCTTGTGAGCAATAAAAAGCGGAGGAGAAATTTACTGCCATTTGTTTATCGAATTCCTGCGCCGGTATATTGGGAAATTCAGACATAAAACAATCCCCTGCATTATTTATCAGGGCATCAACGCCACCAAATTTTGCTTTGATGCTCTTAAATACTTCCGCAATTTTCTCAGCAGAGGTTAAATCAACAATAAAGGTAGTTACGTTGGTTGAGAAGTTGGACTCAAGTTTTTTAAGGTTTTCGCTATTTATATCAAGAGCGACTACATGGAAATTATCTTCTATAAGTCGGGCAGTTATGGCACTACCGATTCCACCACCTGCACCGGTAACAACGGCAACTTTGCTGCTCATAAAGTTAGTCTTCCATAACTCTATTGTCTTTGGAATCCAATAAACCCTCTTTCTCCCAAGGTCGGCACCTTGCTTTAGTTCGTTAGACTCTTGGCATGGAGCCAATTGTTATTCGCGAGCTTGTGAGTATTTCTGATCAGAATCTGGGCTTAGATTTATTTGATGCAATTTGGCCAATTCCTGGCGGTGGCCGCGAGATACCAGAAAATTTAATGCAAGCCTTTGTTCATAATGGTTCTTACTTTTCTGGAGCATTTAGTGGCGATGAAATTCTTGGAGCAACTTTTGGTTTCATTGGAATCAATGGTGGTACACATCTGCATTCACATATGTCGGCGGTGATGCCAGAAAGTCGAGACCTGGGTATCGGTGCGTTAATGAAATACCATCAATTTAATTGGGCACTGGAGAGGGAAATCCCGTTCATCTCTTGGACCTTTGATCCGCTAATAAGAAAGAATGCAAGATTCAATATCTCGAAGCTTGGAGTTGAGATTTCTGCTTATTTTCCAGATTTCTATGGTCCCATGACTGATTTGGTAAATGCTGGCGATGCCTCTGATCGTCTAATGGTGAAGTGGCGCGTTACGAATGGCGCCCCACAATCTTCAGATGATTTATTGGAGATACCTAAGGGTGCGATAAGAATTGATATACCTGAAGATATCGTTGCGTTAAGAGCCAAGAGTGTTGATGAAGCTATGGCCGAGCGCTTGCGCGTAAGAACAGAATTTCTTACTGCGTTCGATAATGGTTATAGGGTTATTGGTTTTTCAAATACTCATGGTTATATTCTTTCCAATATTGAGAGTGGGAAATAGTGAAGATACTCGAGTACGAACTTCGCAGAATTTACTTGCCCCTAGTCAGGCCATTTAGAACTTCATTCACTACTCAAACTGACCGTGAAGTCTTATTGATAAAAGTTACTACCGAAGATGGGATTGTTGGCTGGTCTGAATGCGTAGCGATGTCTGCTCCCCTTTATTCGCCTGAATATATATCGGGTTGCTTAGAAACTATAAAAGAGTTTTTAATACCTGCACTAAACAAAGCTGGCGATATCCAAGCCGAGAACGTTGCCTCACATCTAAAGCCTTTCCTTGGTGCTCAAATGGCTAAAGCTGCCCTAGAAACCGCTCTTCTCGATGCTCAGTTGAAAGCTTCTGGCATTTCACTTGCAACCTACCTTGGTGCAAATAAAACAAGGGTCCCCTGCGGAGTCTCGGTTGGAATTGCGCCTTCTATTGAAGCACTAGTTGATGAAGTGACTTCATATGTAGAAGCGGGCTACAAGCGAATCAAATTGAAGATTGAGCCTGGCTGGGATGTCGAACCAGTTAGAAGAATACGAGAACTTTTCCCTGATAAGCCACTTCAAGTAGATGCAAATCAAGCCTATTCAAGAAGTGATTCGCAGCTTTTAAAGAGGCTAGATGAATTTGATTTATTACTGATTGAACAACCATTAGATGAACATGACATTCTGGGCCACGCGCAGTTAGCAAAAGTTATGTCGACGCCAGTATGTTTAGATGAATCAATCATCTCCCTGTCATCAGCTCAAGATGCTCTCGAATTAGAAGCAACCTCAATAATTAACATAAAGCCCGGACGTGTTGGTGGATACCTAGAGTCAGTTAAAATCCATGACTACTGTGTAGTCAGATCGATACCAGTATGGTGTGGTGGAATGCTTGAAACCGGCATCGGCCGCGCAGCCAATCTTGCCTTAGCCGCCCTTCCCGGATTTACCTTACCTGGTGACACTTCAGCATCATCGAGATTTTTCAAACAGGACATCACAACACCATTCGAAATGGTTGATGGTTACATCGAAGTCCCGAACGGTATCGGAATCGGTGTTGTTCCAGATATTGAATTCATGGAATCAATATCAAGATCGGTTGAAACAATTACTTACTAAGTAGGTTTTAGATTGGGTTTAAGTTATTAACCCATCACAGTTCCGGTGTTATCAGCATTGAACAATCGCTTACGTGAAAAAGCTCCTAGGCTTATCTCGTTGCCTGTGCGTTCTGCGCGAACCTTGACCGGGTCTACATCGTGATCTCGGCCCGCTCTGACTGCATCAATCAACTCTGTCATTAGCTTTCCAACCATCGGCGCATTCTTAAATTGATTTCCACTTGTTCCGATGGCTACAAAGAATCCATCAAGTTCAGTTCGGTCATAAATTGGCGTCCAATCTGCCGCTACGTCATAAATACCGGCAATACCCGAAGGTGAATTTGGAATCTTTAAAGAAGGAAATCTTCGTGCTGCCCGAGTTACTTGAGCTTCAAATAGCTCTTTAGTTCTATTCAGATTTACTGCTTCAACATCATCTACCCAGTCAAGACCATCACACTCTGGCTCAGTTCCACCAATCAGTGTTGATCCAGTTGGCGTAGATCTCATATAAGTCCCAAGATCTAAATCGCCGACTATGGGCCCAGGAATCAAATTCATTGGGGTATTTATCTGATGAACTTCCTGCCGCATTGGTCTTACCGAGATTGTAAAATCCTGCCCAACGCCAGCAAGTTCGTTGATGCGATTAGACCAAGGTCCACCTGCATTTATGACTATATCTGCCAGAATCTTTTCATTGCCATCAACTTCAACACCAGTAACTTTATTTCCCTCTTTCAGAATGGCTGTGACTTTGCTTTTAAAACGAAATTTCACTCCAGCACTGATTGCGGCTTGAGCTAAATTTTCAGTAGCAAGCAAAGGATCATTAATATAACCACCGTTGGGGGTAAAAATCGCACCGAGTGGTTCTTTGGCATCTTCCCAAAATTCATCGTCATCTAATTTTTTAGGTGGCCAATACTTGCCAGCATCAATTCCAGTTACATTCTTCGACAAGTCCGTTGAGTTCCAAACTTCATATGGGATTCCAACGGCATCAAATAGTTGTGATGTTTTCTCGCCTGAAATTACTGGTGCATCCAACATAACAACACCAACATCTATCATCTTTGAATAGCGCTCTTGTTTTTTGTCAAGATGTTCTGGCCAGTTTTTCCAGCAATGAAATGACTCCCAAGCAAGGGCAACAGCGTCGAAGGTTGAGTAATTAAATCGAACTACGGCGCTAGAAGCACTTGTTGATCCCTGTCCTGGGCCTTGTGCTTTATCTACTGCAATAACTTCATAACCCTTAGCAGCCATTTCAAATGCAATTGAACAGCCGATTACTCCAGCACCAATAACAATTGCTTTTGCCATCTGGGAATTTTAACGCGCATACTCGTATATCTTGATGGTGGCGGGTGAAG